>ENA-OQLI01000072-OQLI01000072.1-human-gut-metagenome-genome-assembly--contig:-NODE-72-length-146140-cov-9.111586_pt1 | contig 146140 bp, 119 predicted proteins | sample MGYA00242805_ERZ504812 | MGnify/ENA primary metagenome ERZ504812 (study PRJEB26092, sample SAMD00036430) | human gut metagenome | host: Homo sapiens | study: EMG produced TPA metagenomics assembly of...
CATGCTCCTGTATCTCTGCTCCCCATGGTACAAATGTTGTATATAGCCAGTTTCCATATGCATGATACTGCTTGCTTCCGACATGATAGACTGCATCTTCCCATCTGCCTCCACTGTATGTCCCTGTTCCTACCCATACTCTTACTGCCTTATACTCTTCCGGACTTGACCAGATATGTCCTACCATATCATTACAGTGGCTATTCATGCTTGACTCGCTACTGTATCCTACACTTGATTGTACAGCAGATTCATTCACATTTCCAGCATGTTTTATGGTTTCACAGATTGTTGTATATTTTGATAAAAGTGATAACCCCTTCTCTACTTTTGATATGCTCTTTAATGCATCCTTCAACGATATATACTCTAATCCTAATGTATCACAATACGCTTTCACTGCCTCCTCTAGCCTTGCATTCAAAATAAACTCGCATGATCTGATTGCGTGCTTCGCTTTTCATATTCACTTGTACTTGTTGCATAGCAAAAGATAAAGCATTGCATACAGTTCTCTATTACCTTGGTTTTTATTTTGTACATTCTTTCCTTTTACTGCTGAACTAAAAAAGACTGGGGTAACTCCTGCATAACTCGTTACTTTATTAGCATTTTGAAATCGTTCTATTTCAGCAATATGTGATATTAATGCATATGCAGTAACTGTATGGACTCTGGGTATCGTTTGTAGTTGGTAGGACGTGTCTTTTCAACATTTTTCCATAACACCCTCTATCCTTTCTAATTCCTCACAATAAAGCATAAATGCAATCATGAATTTGTCTACCAATCAAGAAAATATGTTTATCTTTTCTATTATTAATACAAATGAAAGGTAACGAATTGGCAAGATTCTTAAAAGTTCCTACACTATTACTACAGTTGCAAAGACCTTAATTCCGTAAAATAAGCAAAATTTTATGAAATATTTATATTTATGCCTACTTTTTTTGATAAAACTGTGCAGTAAAAAAACAGGCGATAAGCCTTTAAAATAGCCTATTTCCTGTTTCTAGGTGTGTATGTGTAGGGCGGTGTTACTATTATGCCCTATAAAGACTCTCGCTAACGCTCTAATCACAAGCCCTTCCCTATGCATACACTTCGTACGCTGGGAGTGACTTGATTATTGAAGGCTATAAATCTTTGAGAAAGAAACTATTTGCTTAACGAACAATTTTCATTATTCAATTCAATCGAATCAGCTTCTATTAATAATACTTTACTCCATATCTCAATACAAACATTTGCTTTCCCTTGGTATTGTTTTAACCATTCATCTCTTTCACTTTCAATATCGAATTTTACATCCTCCAAAATGCTTATAGATGTAAATTCCAAATAATCATCTTCATCAGGTTCAAAAATATTGAATCTTGTATCTCCTACATTATTAACAAAGTACACCATACTAACTTTTTTAAATTTCAATTCATACCTATGTATTTGACCATTATCTAGAGTTTCCAATAAAAATGTTATATTATTTAATAACATATCGTAGTCGTAATTCAATATTTTGCTTGCCCATAATAAGTTTAACTTTTCTATCAAATTTTCCATTTTATTTCCCTCCTTTATACTTCGTAACCATATTAGTGATTTGTTCAAGATAATTATCTGTTAAGTCAATATGAGTAAGAGCTCTATCACTAGACAATACTCCATCTAAAGTTAATGAACCTTTTCCATCTATGCTTACTCTGAAATAAGGTGCACTCCTTCCTCCAGAACCTTCATCCATAATTCTTACTACAATTGGTTTATTACCATTAGGAATCTCAATTTTGTAGCCATTATTCAATTCAGAGACAGTACCATTTAATTTGCTTCCAACAGAACTAGATGCATTCTTTAAACTTGTTCTAGCTCCACTAGCTCCCTGATAGCCACTATTAGATGAAGAGGGAGGTGCATAGCCTGGACTTGTATTTCCTGATGAAGCATATCCTTTTGATGTACTGTTTCCTGTACTTCCATGTCCCCCTGAACTTGTTGTATTCCCTATATCTCCTACTGATGAATTACCTATGCTGCTATTTGCATGATTTGTACTTTCACCACCATTTGTACTACTAGGTCCTTTTATACTATCTTTCCCTGTTACCGTGCCTGCTCCTGTATATGGATTGTATGACTGATTTGCTGCTCCTGCTATTGTGGCTAGAAATTCAAGTAACTCTGCATGCTCCTGTATCTCTGCTCCCCATGGCACAAATGTTGTGTATAGCCAGTTTCCATATGCATGATACTGCTTGCTTCCGACATGATAGACTGCATCTTCCCATCTGCCTCCACTATATGTCCCTGTTCCTACCCATACTCTTACTGCCTTATACTCTTCTGGACTTGTCCAGATATGTCTTATCATATCATTACAGTGACTATTCATGCTTGATGCATATTCGTTTGTCAGCTCTTTTGTCCCATATGGATAATTGTATATTGTATTAATCTTTGCTGAGACATTTATATTACTCCCTGGAAAGTTACAGGCCTGTGCTCTTGTATCCGAAAGCACTTCAATAGCCTTTCCTAGATAGACTTTATGCATGCTTGACTCGCTGCTATATCCTACACTTGATTGTACAGCAGATTCATTCACATTTCCAGCATGTTTTATGGTTTCACAGATTGTTGTATATTTTGATAAAAGTGATAATCCCTTCTCTACTTTTGATATGCTCTTTAATGCATCCTTCACTGATGTATATTCTAGGCCTAATGTATCACAATAGGCTTTTACTGCCTCCTCCAGCAGTGAACCATCCATATTCTTAAACTTCCTGTAGGCTTCATCTATTCCATGCTGTTTTGCATACTCAATAAAGCTGTTTTTCTGCTGTTGCTGCTGTTTCTTCTTGTCTACTGCTGCTGCAGCCTTCTTTACATTGCGAGTGACCTCATCAACTATCTTCTTGGTTTTCTTGGCTGCCTTATTGACTTCCTTTTTAACGACATTGGTTGCACCTTTCATGCCTGTTATCTTGCCCATCCAGTCTAGACCCTTGCTCAGTAGCTCTGCTCCCTTATCTATATGATCCTGTGCCAGTTTCTTTGTACTTGATATCATGATATCTGCAATTGCTGATATACTGAAGTGTCCACTGGGATCCTTATACATGGATGGATTGTTCAATGCATAGATATACTGATTGTATTCACTTGCATTTCTCTCTCCCAGATAGTCATCTCTTGACAGGAAGCGTCCATTTGCTGTCTCATAGTATCTTGCTCTAAGATACTGGTAGTTGTACTCTGTATTCTCTCCTCTATAGGCATAGCTATCATTGATATTCTCTAGACTTTTTCCAAAGTCATCATATGTAAAGATATGCTTATCCAGTCCATCATCACTTATAACATTTCCTTTTCCATCATAGATATAATTCATTGAAAGATCATCAATGGTCATTGAAATTCTATTGTTTCCATACGTGTATGTTTCGACCTGTTTGTTCTGCTGAAGTTCCAGAACCTGTGTATGCTCATATGTGATATCATTGACATAGAATGTTTTTACATCTATTCCTTCACTTATCAGCCATGTTGATGTCTGGTTTGGCAGTTCGTGACTAAATGCATCCTGATATTCAGCTTTCTTTCTATCAAGAACTTCATCTAGTTCTTCATATGATGTAATCATTTTGTCAAGATCAGGTATTTTGACATCTGTCTTAAGATAATTGATGAAGTCCTTTGAATCTATTGGGGCCTTTTCTTCTTTGGAAATTCTGTTTCCTAATGCATCATATCCATAACGAATCTTCTTGCCGTTTGTACTCTTCATAAGGACAAGTTCATTGAAATCATTATAGAACATTTTTTCCTTATGACCATCTTCATAAATCTTTTCTATAACATTTCCCTGTTTATCATGTCTGTAGATGGCTTTACCATCTTCCATAAGTTCATCATTAGCGTTATAACTACTGTGCTTGATGGTCTTTTCACCATTCACTGTTTCCTCATAAAGAATTCGGTTCCCTGATTCATCATAGGTATAACTGGATACCCTGATATCATCGCCAGCTGCTATCCGACTTGTTATGAGCTGACCTGCTTTATCATATGCCATTTCTTTAGTTTGTTTCTGACCATTGATATTTGATATCTCTTTTCGAGTATTTCCTAACGAATCGTACTCATACTGATAAGAGATTTGCTTATCCTTGAGATTTGTTTTACTTTCTATAATCTGACCAATCTCATTATAAGTCGTTTCTTTCTTCTGTAGTAATGATTCTTCTAGAATCTCTCTTCCTAAAGCATCATATGTATAATGTGTTGTCTGTTTTCCATCCTTAACTTCAATAACATGATCTAAGTCATCATATTTGTAGGAAACCTTTTGTCCACTTGGATAATAAACTTTAAACTGTCTGCCATATCCATCATAAGTATACTGAACACTTTGGTCATTTGGATCTGTGACTTCTATGATATCTCCATACTGATTATACTTAAAAGTTGATGCTTCTTTTTGAGTGTTTCTGTAGGCTCGTATTAATTGACCATATTTATCATATTGATACTCATTCTCTATTGTATCACAATAAAGTCTTTTTAACTGATTGGTTGGCGTATACTCATAATGAATGGCGGTTCCATTTTTATCTGTATAGGATTTTATATTTCCTCTGATATCATAAGTATAGAATTCTGTATTTTGCTTAGCATCCTTTTGCTCAGTTAGCTGATTCATATTGTCATACTTAAACTGATATTTATCCTGCTTGTTGACAGCTATCTTGATCATATTCCCCGATATATCAAACTGATACTGAATAATCTTTTGATCTTCGGTTTGAATACTTTCAACCTGACCCATATGATTATAATGATAAAGTCTTTCCTCACCAGCTTCATTAATTTCCTTTGTTTTCTGACCTAATTCATCATAGCCATATTCCTTGACCTGATTTTTAGCATTGGTTACTGTTAATACATGACCAGTAGCGTCATAAGTATATCTTGTTTCTTGTCCTAATGCATTGATCTCCTTAATGAGCTGATTTCTCTCATCAAACTCATAACTTGTTTCATAACCTAATGCATCAATATCTTTAATCACATTCCCTAAGCAATCATAAACCTGCTGTGTCACTTTTTCATTGACCCTTGTTTCAGTCACACGATCTAATTCATCATATGTATAGGTAGTGATATTCCCTCTCACATCTGTCTGCCGAGTCATGCGATTCATAACATCATATTCTATGTAGGAACTGTTACCTCTGATATCAACTTCCTCCTGTACACGTCCCAATGCATCATAAATTGTTTTTGAAGTCTGCTGTGCTCTATTGGTTGCTGAAATCTGTTGACCATACTGATTATATTCATATGTCAGTAGTACCCCATCATTATCATTCCATTGAACAACATCATCGTATGCATTATAAATATATTCCTTGAAATATCCATTAGGGGATGTTTCTTTTGTTTTTCTGCCATATTTATCGTATTCATATTGATAACGATTCGCCTGAACATCTAAACTTTCTATAAGTTGACCCTTTTCATCATAGATGTTTGCTGTTGAGGAACCATTTGGATAAACTGTGCGAGATAATAGATCCTGATCATTATACTCATATGTTGTCTGATTCCCTTTTGCATCTATAACCGCAACTTCCTGATCTAAATCATTATATTCTACTTTTTGCTGATAACCTAATTCGTTTGTAGATTCTATAACTCTCCCGACTTGATCATAAGCATTGAGTGTAAAGGTTAAATCTGGATTGATTTGTTTGAATGGTCTATTGAGAGCATCATATTCAAATGATGTTTTCTGATTCTTTTCATTAATAGTTGCAATAAGGTTGTTATTGGCATCATAGATATTCTTGGTTTTATATCCTAATGCATTTTTTGTTTCAATGACATTTCCTTTGGCATCATATTGGTATGATTTTGTTCTTCCTAGATGATCTGTTTCACTTTCTAATAAACCTATTTGATTATACTGATATATTGTGGTTATTTTATCAGTTGTCTTTGTCAGAACATTTCCAACCTGATCATATGTTAAGATTGTTTTTATACCTCTTTCATCTGTTTGAGAAATAACCTGACCTAGAACATTGAATTGACTTGTTGTTTCATTCCCTCTTATATCAGTTGTTTTGATAAGATAGCCATACTGATTATATTCATAGATTATTTTCTGATCTTTTTCATTTGTTTCAGTGATCGGCAGTCCTAAATCATTATAAGTCATTTCCTTGATATGACCATAATCATCTTCTGTCTTTATAACACGATCAAACTTATCATATGTATAACGTGTTTCCTTTCCATAAATATTAGTTGAAGAGATTAAGCGATGATAATCATCATAGACCTGTGTTGCACTTCTCCCCCTGACATCTTTTATTTCTATAACTTGACCAGCTTCATCATAAAATGTTTCAACACTTCTTCCTATAGAATCTGTTGTTTGAGATACATTTCCTAAAGGTGTATATGACGTTATACTCTCATTACAAAGAGGATCGGCTGTTTTTATAAGCTGGCCTTTTGCATTGTATGTATAAGTATAAACATTTCCTAAAGGATCTTTCATACTTGCCTTTTGATTTCTGGCTGTATATGTATATGTTGTTACATTTCCATTTTCGTCATATGATCGTATGACATTTCCATTCGCATCATATTCTGCGGATGTCTTATTTCCTAAACTGTCTGTTGTCGATAACAAATGATGATCACCATCATAAGTCATCGTATATATGTTCCCATTAGGCTGAGTTGTTTGAATTAGATTCCCACTTGGTGAGTAGAGATATGTTGTTGAATCACCTAATGCATTTGTCTCTTTGATTTTTCGTCCATAAATATCATAATCATAAGTTGTTTTTGCACCTTTGATTGTCTGAGATAATAACTGGTCATAGAAATATTCATATTCTTCTTTCATTCCATTTGTTTCTTTGAAACTGATATTTCCATATTGATCATATTGAAATGTTGTGATGATTCCATTTTCATTCTTTTCAGTTAATTGACCCTGATCATTATACTGATATGTATTGATTTTATCTAATCTCTGTTCTTTTATAATCTGTCCAAGTGAATTATATGTATGATAGGTACTTATTCCTTTTATATCCTGTGTTTCAATAAGCTGATTTTTATCATCATACTTATAGTATTCACTATATCCTTCTTCATTGGTATAGCTTGTCTTATTTTTTAAAGCATCATATGTATATGACTTTGTAAATCCTAATTCATCTGTTGTTTGAATGATATTTCCATTGACATCATATTCTGTCTTAACAGTTCCATAGGCATCTTTTTTCTCAATCAATCGAGATAATTCATCATATTTATAATAAATACCATGACCATTGCCATCTTCTTCATAGACAAGATTTCCATCACCATCATATGAATAATGCTTTGTACTTGTAGGTGATATTTCTTTAATTTTTTGTCCTCTTTGATCTCTAACAAACTCAGTCTTATAATTCTCCTGATCTGTCTGCGAATTGATCATTCCTAATGCATCATATGTATACTGGATTGTATAGCCATTTTGATCAGTTTCCTTAACCTTATTTCCCTTATCATAAGTATAAGTCTTTTCCAGTCCATGAATATCTCTTTCATAAATCATTTGTCCATCAGCATTATATCGATTGGCAGTATATGTTCCATCAGGGTTGATTGTCTTTGTGACATGACCATATGAATCATATTCATATTTTGTTGTCTTTCCATCAAAGTCAGTCTTTTGAATAATATTATTGCCACTGTATGTATAAGTCGACTTCTTCCCATCCGATCTCACTTCATTAACCAACTGTCCCTGATTATTATAGATAAACTGCGTCTTTTGACCATCCTCGACTGTACTTGTTAACTGATTATCCGAGTTATATGTATGACTTGAAACCTGTCCATCCTGATTCACTTTTTTCGTTGTTCTTTTTTCACTATCTAAATAGACATATTCACTTTTTCCATCATAGCCATTTATTTTTGTATAGCTACTGTTATACTGAAATGTCACTGTCTGATTTTTAGCATCTGTCTGTTTTATAACACGTCCTAATGAATCAAATTCATTTGTAAGGATAATATGATTACTTTCACGACTTGTGTAAGTCTTTAATAAACCTTTTCCCTGATAGGCATAATGAATCTTATAGCCTTTTTGATCAGTAAAACCAATCATATTTCCCTGACTATCATAATCATACTGTATTTTTGTATAGTTTGGTAATTGAATACTGACAAGATAATGATTCTCATTATATGTAAAAGTGAAGACTTTGCCTGAAGAACTTTTCATCTGTTTGACATTATAACTGCTGTCATAGGAATAGACCATCTTATGACCATATTCATCTAATATAACTTCCTGAATATAACCTTCATCATTAAAGCGATAGACTTTATGTGTTGAGACATCAGTAATAATATAATCATAGATAGGAACAACAACCTTCTCCTGAACTGGTGTTTCCTCCTGATCATAATAACCACTGTCTACATAATAAATCTTTTCATCAACTTTTTCCTGTTTCATTGTCATCTGATATCCATCAGGCGACTGATAAGAATTTCCATTTTTAAAGAAAGTTAATATTTTTCCAGTTCCATCACTAAACAAGGCAGCATTATTGGCAAATGAAAGCTGATAATTCCAATTCAGGTCCCAGTTATTTCCATAGACCCCACTTTTTTCTGCTAGAGAATTATAGCTTCTTTCAAAATAATACTTCTCTCCATATTCTACAAAATAGGCATCCTGATTATTGTAATAAAGATTACCAGTATTATAATTAACAGGTTCATAACCATATTCACAATGTAATCCTCTCCCCATCAAAGCCATATCTATTGCTTTTTTATCATTGACAGTTAGTGTTTGGGATGAATAAGCTTTATTTTGATTTTTGGTAGGATTTCTTAAGAATAATAAGTTTTCCTGAACAAGCAGACTGTCAAACATATGATTATCCAATCTCAACTGACTTGTATTTTTAATTCCATAGAAATCAATAATTCTTGATATTCTATCAAAACCTCCTACCTTGTATAACTGAAAAGTTTCTGAATTGGTCCAATTTTTTGTTGCCTGTACATTTCCATTCTTGTCATATGCAGTCACTTTATATTTGATCTGATACAAATGATTATTCTCCAGTGAACTGCTTAATAGACGCTCATTCATCTGATAGTTACTGACCTTACGATAATATTGCTGAGCATTAGCTATCTTGTCATAGAGTGGAAATATACGATAAGTTGATGCTGCATTTGTTGTTTGATTGTAAACGACTTTTTGATTGACAGTATCAACAACCTGGATTTGAACATCACTGTCTGGTCTTGATAGACCATCAAAGCCTAAAGCAGTAAAATGTAGTAAGCCCTGTCCATTAGATTGTGTAAATGGTCTCATCTGAAGTGTTGTATCATCTAATGATAGATTAGGATTAATTGGTCCATCCTGAACATGACTCACTGTCATATATGGCAAAACTTCCAAATCATTGGAACTGGCATGATTAAAAATAGCCTGTGCTTTGGTATCAGCTGAATCTCCTTCTAAGATCAGTCCATGAGCTGGATTTCCCTGATACCAGTCATCAATCGCATCCGTTATATTAAATGAAATAAACTGAACAGTTCCTGGTTTTCTTGTCACTGTTTTTGTATCCAGTCGAACTGGGCTATATTCCTGATTTCTGTCTTTGTATTTCTGAAAGTAGGACTCATATTTTGTCCATTTTAGATTATTGTAATTATCAAAAAGAGGCATTTTTTCATTTAATCTGCTCATTGATAATGTTGATTTGTTTTTGATTGTCGTTGCTAGACGCAGACTCATACTGGCACTTTCAATGCGTCGATGCTCACCAATATATTTATTTACCAGAGCATTAAAATCCACCTTAATCAGACCAACATTCTCAGGGCTTGGTGTTCCCTCATTGATGGAACCTTGTGGGTCTCTTCCCACCATTGCAAAATGAGCATAATTGGAATTCACTTCTGGAGCATAGGATTTATCTTTATATTTATCTCCTGAACGAACACCATAAAGTTTAATTAAACTATAATCAGGATTCGTTACTGTCTTAACAGAGACCTCCATGCTGTAAGGAGCAGTTGTTAATTGTTTCATTTTTTCTTGCGTTGGCGCTATGACCAGTTCTTTCTCATTCAACTGTAATTCTAAATCATATAAATCAATAACATTTCCATCAGCATCCTTTAAACAGCCTGCTGATATCACCTGCATTGGCTTATCTTCTTGATAGATATAAGCTGCTGTATGATCATCAGTTAATTGAACAGTATAATCCTCTGGCAAGTGAAGACTGTAGCTTTGTGTAAGACTATGCTGCTTATCACTAATAGCACTCTTTATTTTCATTCCTGTATTATAGGCTGTAATACCATAATCCTTCTGATCCTCAGCATTGTGGTAATAGGCGGTATTCTCTTTAATCTCACCCTGTGTCTCTTCTATATGATTAAGACTCAATTCTATATTATCAATAATAATATGACTATCCTGATTTAAGGTTTCAGGTATCTGATAATGATGATCTCCAGATTTATTCTGATAGACTGTATATGAGCTTCTTACTTTTGATTTAACAAAATCATTGTCATATTCCCTCAACTGATTATTCTTCTTATAATAAACGGGTTCATTATAGATAATTGTCTGTTCAATACCATCATAAGAAAGAGTTTTTGAATTCTCTGTCCGTTTTGAGATATCTTCTTTATACCCCTGTTCTTTCAAATCATCTTCAATATTCTCTTTTGCAGTCTCAAAGAATAAGCTTTCTCTTTGATTCGTATCTCCAATAGATACAGTTTCATTCACTTCATTTTGATTATTTGAAGAATTATTCAAAGATACATTTTGACCTGTGACAGTTGCATCATACAAACGTATAAAACCAGATGCATTGACCTGACTCATTCCTAATTGAATACATATAAAAACAATGAATATTTGAAATGAATAGTTCTTTATTCTATGCTTCACGTCTGATCACCTCTATCTGTTTGATATTTTCATGAATAATCTCCATGCTTTTTAAAACCTCATCATACTTTTCCTGATTGAGATTATCCTCTATCTTGATTAACTCATTACCTATCACATAATAGCATTCATTGCTTCCATAAAAATAATGATATTTAAAAATATGATTTTCTAAATTGTGATTTCCAGTTCCACTATACTTAACACTCTGAAATCTTTGGCACTCAAATATCAGGCTTCTTCCCAAATTCCCCAAATAGGTAGCATATCCCTCATGATAAAGTTTATGAGGATTCCCAATAATATAAATAGATAAAAGTTTTTTATACAGTTCATCTTTTTTCTGATCCAGCATATCATAATAGACATAGACATCCTCATATGTATAGAATACCTTTTCAACTGGTACAACTGTTTCATTAGTCTGTCCTATCTCTCTTGCATTTTGCTGAGAATTATCCCTTTCATAATAATCTTGATCTTCCCATTCGTTTTCAAATTCTTCTTTTGCCCAATAGATACTATCAGGATCATGATTCTTATTCCTGTTAATCCATATTATAAAAAAAAGACCCACACAGACAATGAGTATTCCAAATAATGTTTTCTTGTACTTCATAAATATCCCCCACATTCTTCATATTTGCTTACATTCACTTGCATTATCCCTCTGTAGCTCTCTTACAGTCAAAGACTTTTACTTAAACGCCCTTATTTTTCACTTAAACGTAAAAAAAGAGAACTATTTTGATAAAAAATTCTCTTTTACGACTTTTCATAAAACGATATCTCAATACAAATAATATCGCTTTTTTATCTTTATTATAGAAAGTAAAATATAATGAAAATATGGCCGGATTCACCTTAGAATTATCATTAATAAAGCTATTGACTAGTCATTGAATTAACTTACGGTCTATTAAGAACCATGAATTGAAATCATCTTTTTATTTAGAATATCTTTTTTGTAAAATGATAATATATTCTTTCTATATCTTCTTTTGAATATACATCTTTTGATTGAAGATGATATTCTTTGATTGTTTGAATCAACTGTTTTTTCTGTATAACAGAAATATCTTTAAGATATATATCTAATTGACTATGATCTGTAAACGCAAGAATATATCGCATAGGGATAACTGTATTATCAAGTAATAATTCAAAATGATACTGAAAATTTTTGAATTCAGATATAGGAAAAGGAAGGTTTTGAACGATTTTTTCTTTATTCTTATTTTCAGTTATCTTTTTTAGTGTACCTTGATGACATATATAGTGCGCTGATTCATTATGAATTTGAATGACATACAATCCAGTTGTTAGTAATATAAGAATATAAGGTTGAACAATATTTTCATATTTTGTTTTGGTTATTTGATACATGATTCTATGTGAGCCTAATTCCCTTTCAAGCCAATAACTCTGTGACATCCTTTTTAGACTTTTTTTACGAGTTATATACTCAAACAATCCTGAATAAATTTCTGTATAGAAACTCGCTTTAAAAATATAATAATTACGAATAGTTTTTATCACCATCGCAATGCTAAACATGCAAAAGAACCCTATTAAAACCACAAACAAAGTCCGATTGTCATTCATCATAATCCTCCTAGTCTAATTCAGGACCAATATGTTTGTCAAAAATATATTGTTGGCTTGACCCAATAAAACGCATATAAGCTTTAATAAAGTCTTTCATAGCATCTTCAACTGCCATATTTAATTCCATATATTCTATATCTGGTTCATCTGCTAATGTTTTTATGAGAGCTTCTTTGGCATGTTTCATAAGATCAGTACAGACATTAATTTTATTGATACCACATGCAACTGCTTTTTGAATGTTCTCTTCACCAGCACCAGAACCACCATGTAAAACAAGTGGCATATTTAAAGCATGTTTTAATTGTGTTAATCTTTCAAAATCAAGTTGAGGAATCATCCCCTTTGGATAAGCTCCATGGGCAGTTCCTATTGCGACTGCCAGACAATCACACCCTGTTCTTTCAACAAATTCTTTAGCTTGCATAACATGAGTATAATAATCAATATTTTGACCATCAGCATTGGCTGCTAATCCAACATGACCAAGTTCTGCTTCACATGATTTACCAAGACTATGAGCAAGCGTTGAAACCATTGATGTTCTTCTTATATTTTCTTCAAAGTCATAAGATGAAGCATCAATCATCACACTTGAAAAGCCCCATTTGAGAGCCTGAGCAATATCTTCAAAATTTGCTCCATGATCTAAGTTAAAAGCAACTGGTACACTTGCTTGCTTGGCTAACGCTTGAATCATAGGAACCATGATATAACCATAACCATGTGCTTTAAGTTGTCTTGGCGAAATATTAATAATGACAGGTGAAGATTCTTCTTCAGCACTTTCAATAATAGCTTTGGCTTGTTCCATATTCACACAATTGATAGCCATCACAGCATAATGATGTTGATGAGCATGCCAAAGCATGTCTTTCATTGATACATACATATATCTAACCTCCATATTTTAAGAAGGGATGTCCAGCATCCCTCTCTTCTAGTTTGTTTCCACTGGTAATGGCTTTTTCCATAATGCATAGATGACACCTGTAATACAACTTCCTAAGAACCATAATCCTATAAATAATAATGGATGAGATGTCATAGGAATAACGAAGATTCCACCATGAACAGCAGGTGAAGCAAGTGACGTCACCATACATAATCCACCAGTAATACCACCACCAATCATACAAGAAACCACTACTCTTATTGGAGCTTTAATCAAGAAAGGAATAACTGCTTCCTCAATATAAACACAAGATAGCATCATTGCTGATTTGGCGTTTTCTCTATCAACAGCATCAAATTTCTTTTTTCCACCTAAGAATGTTGCAATCGCAATACCTAAAGGGGCTGTCATACCTGAACACATTTTTGCTGAAGTTGGAATAAACAAACCATCAGCATTCAAGCCATTGGTAACCATGGCTGCTGCCTTACTGACTGGTCCACCCATATCTACACACATCATCGCTCCAACAGCTGCTCCAAACACAAATTTGGACCCTGTATTTAAACTTAACAACCAATTTTGCATCGCTTGCATACACCACGCAATTGGATTTCCAACAACGTAATACATCATCAATCCACAAACAAGTGTTGTGACAGTTGGAATGACTAAAATCGGCATAACCCCCTGTAAGTTCTTTGGAATTGATATCTTCTTCATCCATAAAACACAGTATCCTACCATCATTCCACCAACAAGCCCGCCAACAAATCCAGCATTTATTGTATTCGCCAATGTTCCCATAGCGAGACCAGGAGCAATCCCTGGCTTATCAGCCAAAGCATATGCTGTAAAAGCAGCCACAGCTGGCACTGTAAAATTCCATAAACTTGTACCAATTAACATAATAACTTTAGCAAGTGTATCAACCTGATTCATATGACTCGCAATATCATATCCACCCATCATTTTAGCAATGGCTTGTAAAACGCCACCGCCAACGATAACAGGAATCATATAAGATATTCCAGTCATAATTGAATCTTTTAAAATTGCACTCTGACTTTTCTTTTGAGCATTCTTTCTTTTAATTTCAGCCATACTATTCTAACGCCTCCAGTAATTCTTTAACAATTCCATCAGCATCCTTAACTGCTTCCTGAACAGCAACTGTCATTGTGGGAACGTCATCAAAACGTTCGTGATTTTTAATTCTGATATCACTTGCAATAATTGCAGCATCACATTTTGCAAGATCATCACTTGTAATTTCATTTTCTAATCCTTGAGCACCTTGCGTTTCTACCTTCACCTCATGCCCTGCGGCCTTGACTGCTTTTTCTAAATTTGCAGCCGCCATATAAGTATGAGCAATGCCTACTGGACAAGCCGTTACACAAACAATGTACATAATTTTTATTCTCCCTTCATCGCAAATATTTTTTTTATTTCTTCAACAGATGAAGCATTTATGAGTCCGGACCTAAAATCCTCATCCATTAAATTCATAGCAAGTGTCGATAACATTTTTAAATGAACATTATCAGATGAATTGGGTGCAGCCAACATAATAATATAATTGACAGGTAAATCATCAAGTGACCCCCATTCTATTGGTTCATCAAGTTTGACTAAAGTAAAAGCTGCTTCTTTGACACAATCACTTTGGCAATGTGGAATAGCAATTCCGTTCCCAATTCCAGTTGCAAATTCTTTTTCTCTTTCAAATAGACCCTTTCTATATTGTTCCTGATTCGTGACTTTTCCTGCTTGAAACATCAGTTCTCCTATTTTATATATAGCATCTTTTTTATCTTTAGCATTCAGATGAAATTGAATAAGTCGTTCATCAAGCATATCTATCATCAACATGTTGTTCCTCCTTTCATAGAGTTGTTTTTTCTTTACACTCATATCTTATCAATCATCTTTGACTTATACAAATCAACAAATTGCACCAATATAGTGCAATTCTTCATCATTTTCTAATATTTGCATGTTCTTTTCTATAAATGTACATAAATAAAGAGTTTTGAAATAAATTCACTAACTTTTTTCACTTGATTGGTGATATTTATTAAATTTACTCCTGTATAACATATCTTTATAATAAAGTTAGAAATAGTTAAAGTGCTATTTAAGAAAGCGAGGGATATATCATGTTAAATTTTGAATTTTCAACACCCACAAAGATTATCTTTGGTAAAGGAACTCATGGAGAGGTTGGAAAAGAGATCAAAGAAAGAGGATTTCATAAAGTTCTTATCCATTATGGTGGCACATTCTTAGAGGAGAATGGTGTCCTAGATACTGTTCATGAAAGTTTAAGAGATGCTGGATTGGAGTATATCGATTTTGATGGTGTTATTCCTAATCCAAAATTAAAAAGAGCACAAGAAGGTGTTAAAATCTGTCAAAGAGAAAATGTAGATTTTATTTTAGCTATTGGTGGAGGGTCAGCCATTGATTCTGCAAAAGCAATTGCTTATGGAGTTGCTAATGATTTTCCCTTAGAAGACTTATTTTTAGGAAAAGTCACAACAACACAAATTGCCCCAATGGGATGCATTTCTACAATTGCAGCAACAGGTTCAGAAACAAGCAACTCTACAGTCATTGATATAGAGACTCAAGATCAAGGTATTCTGAAAAGGTCTTACAACCATGATTGTGCAAGACCTCTCTTTGCGATTATGAATCCAGAGTTAACCTATACATTGCCAATGTATCAAACTTGTAGTGGGGCTGCTGATATTATGATGCATACAATGGAAAGATATTTTACAAATGTGACTGATGTTCAATTAATTGATCGTATTTCTGAAGGATTACTCGTTACAGTGAAAGAAGAAGCTTTAAAAATTATTCATGATCCACAAAATTATGAAGTCCGTGCAAATTTAATGTGGGCTGGCAGTCTATCACACAATGGTTTAACAGGAACAGGGCGTATTGGAGATTTTGCGACTCACAAAATAGGTCATGAACTGAGTGCTATGTTTGATGCAACACATGGAGCAAGTTTAACAGCTGTTTGGTCTAGCTGGGCAAAATATGTTTACAAAACAAATATTGAACGTTTTGCACAATTTGCTGTCAATGTATTTGCTATTGAACCTAATTATTATAATCTTGAAGAAACTGCATTGAAAGGCATTGAAGCATGGGATCAATGGTGTCATCAAATTGGTATGCCAACAACGCTAAAGGAATTAAATATTATTCCAACTCATGAACAAATTGAAGAAATGGCTGAAAAAGCAGCTGATACTGGTCATGGTGTCATTGGCGGATTTATGCAGCTCAAAAAGGATGATATTATTCAAATTTATCAAATGGCTTTATAAATATGAAGAGGATATACGAAAATAACTTTTAAAATTTAATTTATTTCCATAATCTCATTAGACGAAAAAGGGCAATGATAATCACTGATTTCACTGTCCTTTTTGTTTTATGGAAACTTTCATGCCATATTTATTTTATTACAGTCACTTTTCATTTGCATAAAAATCATAACCTATTTATGATTCTTATGAACCTTAATCACTTTTGCAGGAACGCCAACAACAGTCGTGTATTCTGGAATATTAGAAATCACTGAACTTCCTGCTCCTATAATCACTTCTTTGCCTACTACAATATCATCAATAATGGCAGTCCCAACTCCAATAAATGTTTTTTGACCAATTTTTGTATGTCCAGCAATTGCTGTATTTGGTGAAATATTAACAAAGTCTTCTATAATACAATCATGCTCAATAATTGTTGCAGTATTAATAATACAACCCATCCCAACAGTTGCATTTGTATTTACGACTGCATTTGCCAAAACAATAGTCCCTGCTAAAACTTTGGCAGTAGGACTTATCAATGCCCTTGGATGAATAAGTGTACCAATCGTTATGTCCATAGTCTTTAACATTGTTATTTTATTTTCTCGAATATCATTATTTCCTGTTGCTACAAAGACTTCATCATATGATTTTAAAAATGTAGTGAATTCTACTTCATCTTCACTGTATACACGATAATGAGGAATATCGCGATGACCCTTCTCTTTAATTTCTAAGAAATCTATTTGACTATATTGCTGTGTTGCTAAAGCACATTCTAATGTCACAGTCCCCTGATCTCCTGCTCCCCATATCAATAATTTTTTCATAGATATACTCCTTATCTTAAAATAATGTTTTCAACAAATCTCAACTCTAAACCATCAATAATTTCATGCGCCTTGTATTCCCTATCCTTTTCTAAAAAAGCAATTGGTGAATGAGCATCATAACCATATAAAACCTGACACCCATAAGTAGAAACAATTTCCCAAAATTCACGAAATGGATATGCATATCGTTCTTCATACTTATTATCTTTATTATCAAATTGATAACATTTCTTACCATAACGAAATCCATTAAGATTAATTTCTAATGGAACATCATAATCTAAACTGATTCTTGCAATGCGATGAGCTGCTTCTCTACATACTTCTGAGAATTGTCTTCTTCCTAGCATAAAATAATCTGGATGAGCAATATATGTGATAAATCCTTTTTTGACTGCATTTTCAACTTGTTGAACATAGGATAAAACATCATCATCAGAACAATAACAATCATATTCATAACCCATATATTTAAGATGCTGACCCAATATGAAATAATCACATTCTTTTCTCAATTCTAAATAATATTCATCATATTCTTCAAAATATTCTATTTCATAACCTATCTTAATATCAATTTGCTCATGATACTTTTTTTGTAATTCTTTAAGACTTAAAACATATTCCTTCTTTTGTTCATAACTCATGCGATCTCTAGGCATTTTAACTCCAGCAAAAGGAATATGATCACTAAACCCTAACATCTTAAAACCTGCATCAATAGCACTTTCTACATATTGAATATCCAATCCTTCAGCATGACCACATCTTGTAGTATGAGTATGAAGATTAAATTTTTGTTTCACAAGTTCACCCCTTTTCATCACTCTTAATTTTATTTTAAGCATGGATTGAAGTGAAGTCAACGACATTTAGATTTATAAAAAAAGTTTAAGACAAGGAAGATATCTCTCCCACTCCTAAACTTTTGATATCTTGTCAATTCTTGTGCAGCAAAATGAAGATATAAAAAAGCTCATATAAAACTTTTATATCCAGCATAGTTACTGTTCTATTTGAAAGCGTTTAAAAATTCTTTATAATGATTAGCATCTAATATCTTTTGTATTTTGTCAACATCTTTGGTTAAAGAGGCTAATTGACCAAAAATAACTCTAAATGAATCTTTATTCTTAGGATCCAATGCAATCATGAGTATCATTTGCACCTTTTCTTCACCCCATTGAATTGGCTTTTTCAATGTCATAAATCCAATTCCTGGTTTCACAATGTGACCTTTAAAGGAGTGTGGAATCGCAAATCCATCACCAATAGAGGTAGGTGCTAGATTTTCCCTTTTCAATACAGATTCAATAAATCCTTCATCTACATACTTTTGCATAATCAAACGTGTTCCAAGCAACGTAATCACTTCTTCCCGACTACGACAATCACATTTAAAGAAACAAATATTTTCTTTAATATGAGAAACCAATTGACTGTATATACCATAATGATATGATTGCTTTTCTCGTGACTGTTCAAACATTTCAGTTAAGCGATTCATATCTGATTTCCCTAACATTGGTGAGACAACCACGACTTCAATATCTTCTAACTGTAATGGCACAGTTGAAATCACAAAATCCTGATCATCTTTATTCAATTCATGAGTCTTTAATAATGGAACTGTATCCTTAATAATAACATTTGGAAAAGCCAAATGAATTTTCGCTTCAATAAATTGAGAAGTGGACATCCCACTTCCACAAACAATGACAACTGTTGGATAGAGTTGAAGTGAATTCGCTTTTTTTCTTTTTAATGAAGCACCAACATAGAGTGCTAAATCACATATATCATCTTCCTTAAGCAAACAATAATGTTCACGTGTTAAAAGTTGAGAAATATAAGTTGCTATTTCATATTCATATGCTAAATCACTTTTAATTGTTTTTTTCAAAGGATTTTCAATATAGATAGAATTCATAAGTCTAGCAAATAAAGCATTCAAATGAATAAAGATTGATATCATTAATTCCTCATCTTCACTCAATCCCTCACCATAAACTGCATCTACTTCTCGCATAATCTCAACAATACCATCAAAGGTTTGAGGAGAAATCTGCCTTATACTTTCTAAACTTCTGTTTTGATAAATACGTTTATTTTGATATTTTAATCCAACAACATTGATATAAACATAATTTTCATCTTCAGATGAAATATGAATTTGAAAATAATTTTGAATACCTTGGACTATATATTTAGTAATATCCCATTCTAAATTATCAATTTTATCAATTGTATTAACACCTTGACAACTCTTTCCCTGATGAAGATGTTCCACCATAACTGCAAATTGTAAAATACAGTTGATATAAGAGTGATCAGATATAACCAAATCAAATTGTTCCTCAGCATTTTGAATAATCATTCCTATTGTTTTCAATTGAACATTATAGAAGAAAGGCTGAAGTTTTTCTAAAATCTCATTGCCCTGATAAACAACAATTTTTCTTAACACATAAGCTTCAGCAATTCTTTTTTTAAACTCTGTTCCTTTTAAAATCATTCCATATTTAACCGATTTATCTAATTTTAAATCAAAGTTTTCAAAAAAGGATATCAATTTATTGACATCATTCATAATTGTTCCTTTACTTACAAATAACTTTTCTGAAATACTTTCCATAGATATATATTTATCACTCCTTAATAGTTCTAATGCAATATAATATTTTCTTGTTTCAGGTAAAAAAGAAGATGCATTTTCATCCTTAAGTAACAAATTATCAAGATAAACCTTTCCTTCATTTGAATATTCCAGCCATAACCCCTTACCAGTCTTCGTATAGATGATACAACCAGTTCCAGTTAACTCATCTTTAATCTTTTTGATATCTGCTTTAATTGTTCTTGAACTTCTTTGCAAAAGATTAGCAATTTGAGAAGTTGTATATTCTTTATGTCCTGTATAAAGGAGTTCTAATATTTGTTTTTCTCTTGGCAATAACATTTCTTTCCCTCCTTTCGACACAATTCAACCATTTTATCCACATATATCATAACATTATGCTTATCATGTCTCAAATCATAAATTTGCACTAAGATAGTGCAAATCAGTTATATTCATTTAAACATTGATATTCATAAAAAGATATGATACGCTATCATATGAACTGGTTCGAGAGCCAAACCCAGTATAAAAAACTAAGGACATGAAAACAAGATGGCTCTGCCATCTTTTTTATGTCTGGCTTCTAACTGTACTTTAGAAGAAAGGAAAAGAAAATATGAAAAAACAAACAAAGATTCAAATGGTTGTGACCATAGGAATCATTTTGAATGTTGTTGGTGCATTTATAGCCATGACATTCTCCATTCCATTTTATATGGATTCAATTGGTACGATTCTCATTGCTGGATTACTAGGACCTAAGTATGCCATGTTAACAGGCGTTCTGGGAAGTATAACAAGTGGTTTTACTTTTGATATGTATTCCTTTTATTATGCTCCTGTACAATTGCTGACAGGATTCTTTGCTGGTATTCTCTATCACACACCTTGGTTAAAAGGAAAAAGAATGCCTATTGGAAGTCTTCTTGTTGGTATTCCAACATCAATAATGAGTGCCATCATTACTGCTTATGTATTTGGTGGACTCACTGCTGGCAGCAGCAGTGCTTTTGTCTTTTTGTTTCATAACCTAGGTTTACAACTTGTTGTAAGCATATTTATTGTTCAAATAATCACTGATTATACAGATAAGCTTTTCGCTGTCTATTTCACAAGATTAATTATTGAAAGAGGTCATTTAATGGAGAAATGGGGGATAACATGGAAAGATACAGCCACATTACAAACAAAGTCAAAAGAGAAATCGTTCTTTTAAAAGCCAGACCATGTATTTGGTCAAAATGTACATTTTGTGATTATATTGAAGATAATTCTACATGTACAAAAGAAATGATTGAAATAAACAATCAAGTCCTAGATTTAATAACAGGTGAATATGGTATATTAGAGGTTATTGATTCTGCTAGTATTTTTGAATTACCTAAAGAATCATTATTAAAAATCAAAGAAGTGATTAAAAAGAAACATATTCATACATTATTTATAGAAAGTCATTGGATTTATCATAAACATATTCAAGAAATCAGAGATTTTTTTGGTATCAAAACAATTGTGAAAATTGGTGTGGAAACTTTTGATGATCATTTTAGAAATGATTATCTTAATAAAAATGCAACCTTTCAATCAATTGAAGAACTCAAAAAATATTTTGATTCACCATGCTTAATGGTTGGTATAAAAGGTCAAACCAAAGACATGATAACAAAAGATATGGAGATTCTTACAAAGTGTTTTGAGTATGGAACAATTAGCGTTTATCGCAATAATTCTACGTCTGTCAAACGTGATGATGAACTCGTTCACTGGTTTATGCAAGAATATGATTATCTTATTGATGATGAACGTTATGATTTCTTATACGATCCAACTGATTTTGGTGTTGGTGAATAAATGTAAAAAACATTGATTTAATAAGATGAATTTGAGACAAAACTGAGACGCACAACAAGTTCTTCCATGCTATAATAGACATGTTATCAGTCCTCCCTTGAAAGGAGGTGAGAACAATGTTGGTTGAAGCAATTGTTTCTACCATCGTCTCTGTTATAGCAGGGTTAGTCTTGTACTTTCTTTGCAGATGGCTTGACAGTAGACGTCACTGATGATAAGCCGAGAAAACCCAAGGGAGGCAGTCCCTTGGGTTTTCGTTTGAGAACAATGTCTCTGCAATTGTTTCTTCATCAGTATCTTATCATAAATCTACTGACTATTCAAGTATATTCAAAAAATTCAATTTTCAAACAACCAATATGATAATCGAGAAGATATTTCTAAACCAAGTTTCTTTTGTAGTTGTAAAGATGCATAATTATCTTCAATAACTTGACAATAAGGAATCCAACTATGATCTATAAAATAATTAATAAGATAGCTTTCTAACATCATTGCATAACCTCTTCTTTGATATTGTGGAAGAACCTCTAACAACCCCATACTTCCCTCATTATGAATTCCAATAAACCCAGCCAATTCATTATTTTCAAAGAGTCCCCATAAATGTTTCTTTGCAATAAGTTCATCAATGTATTGAGAATCATCACTATGTTGATAGACTTCTTTTATTTTTTGTGAATATTGTGATGTTAATAAGCAAATATTCACTTCTAAAGGATATTCAATAGGTATATGTTTTGAGTGTTCATAAACTGCCTGATAACAGGCAAATTGCAATGTCTGATGATAATCATTCACCAATACATCAGCAATATCCTTTTGTTTAACATTAAACAATTGATATTGATGCAATTCCTTTTGTTCATAAAGTGTTTTAAAGTTATGAACATTATTCATAGAAATCATGCATGTATCACTTCTCAATTCATGAAAAATAATTCCATCTTCACCCTGATAAATTATTCGAACCTGATTTAATCTCATCGGTTCTAACATATCTATATCATTCAATCTATCTAGCTTAAGCATTTTGCTTTAACCAATCTTCTTTTTCTAAAACATAACAAGCACACTTCACTAAGTCATCTTTATCAATTTTTTTCTTCACAATAACTTCACCTGTATATTTTAATCCACATTTTTGCATCACTCTACCTGAAGCAATATTTTCCAGATGATGAATAGATCTCAATTTTGTTATTGGTGTTTGCGTAAATAAAAACTCAATAACAGCTTCAAAAGCTTCACTCATATATCCTTGATTCCAATATTTCTCACCAATAACATATCCAATTTCTCCATAACCATCCTGATAGAAATCGTTAACTGTACCAATACTCCCAATAACCTGATCTTCCCCCTTTAAAGTGATTGCCAAGTCAAGAGCATTATCCTTTTCTATACCAGGTAATTGAAATTGAGTAATGAAATCCCTTGTTGCCTGAACATCAACATGGGGATACCATGTTAAATATCGAGTAATATTTTCATTATGACAATAAGACTCAAACATGCTTTCTGCATCTGATAATCTAAAATTTCTAAGCAATAAACGTTTTGTTTCTATAACTGCTTTCATCTTTTCCCCTCCTCATTCATTTTTAGTATTATAACATATCTTCAATCTGATTTCATTTTCTCAATAAGAAATAACTGTTTTTTCTTTATGAAAATGTTTATAATAGACAAAGAGGTGAAAATATGAAGTTACTAGCAAGTGATTTTGATAATACGTTATGGTTTAATGATCATATGAAAGATAATGATGTTAAAAATATCAAAGAATTTCAAAAGCATGGAAATCTGTTTGGTGTATGTACAGGAAGATGTTTACATGGAATTGTCAATCCAAGTCAACCCTATAACCTTGAACATGATTTTTATATACTATTAAGTGGTGCCCTTGTATTAAATAAGGATAAGGAAGTCATTTTTGAAAAACAAATTCCTTTATCCCTAGTGAAAGAGATTTATAATTTTCTAAATCAAAAAGATGCATCTATTGTTTATAAAGATGTTATGTACAAGGTTTATAAAACAAAAAAGCCAGATTATCATGGTGTCTATATTGAATCAATAGACGAATTAAAAACAGAAACAGTAAGTGCTTTTTCTTTTCATTATGAATTAGATGAATTAGAGGAAGCCACAATAGCAACAGATTTGATTCATCAAAAATATGGAGATATCATTGAAGCTTATCAAAATAATCAACATATAGATTTGGTTGCTAAAGGATGTTCTAAGGGAAATGGCATAAAAATCATTCAAGATTATTTCCAATTAGATCTCAACGATATTTATGGAATTGGAGATTCTTGGAATGATTTACCAATGTTAGATGTTATTGAAAATGGGTATTCTTTTACATATGCACCTGTTCAAGTTCAAAGACATGCAAAAACAATTGTTGAAACTCTTGCTGATTGTATAAAAGACATTGAGAGTAAGTAGTCTTTCCTATATAATAAGGATAGAGCATTCTTATTATATAGGAACTCATTTTTAAAATATTAAATATATTTTTGTTATTTTCCAAAAGTTCATCTATCGTTTTTGATTATATCAAAAATTATTTCTTAAAAAATTGACAAATGTATACAAAGGTGCTATTATCAATGCAATAACAAAGGAGGACGTCTCATGATATTCATTATTAACATTTCCAAAACCATGATGTGTGTAAGAAAATGTTAGTATGAGACTGTCTTATTTAAGAGAAATCAAGAAAGCCTCGTTCATTCATGAGGCTTTTTATATTAGAGGGGGAATTCGATGAAAATTGGTGTAATTGGCTTAGGGACAGTTGGGTTTGGTGCTGTAGAAATATTAACTCAACAAAAAGAAAGATTAGAAAAACAAATTGGTGAAGAAGTTATTGTCAAATATGGATGTTCACTAGATGAAGTGACTTTACCAGAAGAAATCCTCTATACACAAGATTTTCATGATGTCATCAATGATGAGGAAATTGACGTCGTTGTTGAATTGATTGGCGGAACAACAATTGCCAAAACAATTATTTTAGAAGCTTTAAAAAAAGGCAAACATGTTGTCACTGCCAATAAAGCATTAATTGCTCATGATGGTCAGGAAATCTTTGAAACAGCATCTCAGCATAATGCAAAGATTTATTATGAAGCTGCAGTAGGCGGTGGGATTCCTGTTGTTGTACCTGCAAAAGAAGATTTAATTGCCAATGAGATTGAAAAAATTGAAGGTATTTTAAATGGAACAACAAATTTTATCTTAACATTAATGGAAACTGATAATCTAGATTTCGATGAAGCATTGACAATTGCTGATGGTTTAGGATTTGTTGAAGCTGATGCCAGTTTAGATTTAGATGGGATTGATGCAGCACATAAGATTCAAATACTTGCAATGAATGCTTTTGAAATGTTCTTTGATTTCAATAAAATACAAGCAACTGGTATCCGTAATGTCACAAAGAAAGATATGGATTATGCAAAGAAACTGGGATATCGTATCAAGCTTATTGCACAAGCTAAAAAACTTGATAAAGGTTATGGAATTGATGTTTCTCCTACTTTAATTGGTATAAAAGACATTGTTGCAAATGTGAATCAGGCATATAATGTAGTAGAGATAACTTGCAATTATTTAGAAAACGTGATTTTCTATGGAAAAGGAGCTGGACGTTATGTCACAGCAAGTGCTGTTGTTAGTGATATTATGAAAACACATAGACAGGATATGTGGAAACATGACTATCAATATGAAGATCGTATTTATCCAATCACATATTCTAAATATTATGTTAGATGTGATCATCCTTTAGATATTGATTACGAAACTTATTTCTCTCAAGATAAAGATCATATTTATATTACAAATAAGATTGAACTTGATGAATTATTAGAGCAATTACAAAATGAAACATATAACTTATTTAAAGTGAGGGGTTAGAATGAAAGTTATTGTCCAAAAATTTGGTGGTACCTCAACACGTAGTGTAGAAACCCGTGAGCATATGTATAAAAACATTATTCGTGAACTAGAAAATGGAAACAAGGTTGTAGCCGTTGTGAGTGCAATGGGACGCTTTGATGATCCATATGCTACTGATACACTTCTTTCTATTGTCAATACTGATGAATTAACAGATGAAGAAATTGATCGTTTAACAAGCATTGGTGAAACAATATCAACATTAGTATGCAAAAGTGAATTATCTGAAATGGGCTATTCAGTGGAAACAGTGACAAATACTGAATTAGGAATTTTAACAGATTCCCATCATATGAATGCAACAATTACAAATGTTGAAGGAAGTCATATTACTGATAAACTTAAGCGTGCTGATATTGTTATCTGTCCTGGATTCCAAGGTTATTCACAAAATGGAAAAGTGACAACATTGGGACGTGGTGGTAGTGATTTATCTGCTGTAGCAATTGGTGTTGCTATTGATGCAAGTGAGGTTGAAATCTATAGTGATGTGAATGGTATTTATACAGCTGATCCGCGTATTGTCCCTGATGCCATTCAATTAGAGTATATTAGTTATGCAGAAATGCTTGAACTTTCTAAAAACGGTGCAAAAGTCTTGAATCACAGGTGTGTTCAATTAGCCGCAAAGCATAATATTACCATTCATGCAAGAAGTTCATTTGATAGTCGAAAAGGAACATATGTGTTAGGAGATGAGAAAATCATGAAAGACCATTTAAATCAATTAATTATTTCAGGAATTACTGGTTCACAAAATGAAGCACGTGTCACACTTGTTGGTGTTGATGCCAAGGTGAATGGCGCTGGTCAGCTTTTTGAAAAGATTGCAGAAGCCAATGTGAACGTCAATGTTTTTAATCAAGCTTTAGTTGGTGGAGGAAAGATGGATATTTCTTTAATCATCAATGATAAAGATGTTCCTGGTGTTGTGGAAGTTATCAATGATTTAAAAGAAATCTTAAAACCTCAAAAAACAATTGTGAGAGGAAATATTGGTAAGGTAGCTGTTATAGGTGTTGGTATTAAAAATAACAAAGGAATGTTCCAAAAAGTATATAATACATTAATGAGTAATGATATTAATGTAGAAATGACTTCTTGTAGTGAAATTAACATTTCATGTTATATTGATCGAGATGATGTCAAAAAAGCCCAAGTGTTATTACATGAAGCGTTCTTAGGTTAAGGAGGAAATATAAAATGAAAAAATATAAAGTTGCAATTGTAGGTGCTACTGGTGCAGTCGGAAGAGAAATGTTGAAATGTATTTTTCAATTCAATTTCCCTTTTGAAAGTCTTAAACTTCTAGCTTCTGCCAGAAGTGCTGGTAAAGTTGTAGAATATGAAGGACATGAGTTTGTTGTTGAAGAATTAACAGAAAATTCATTTGAAGATGTTGAAGTTGCTTTCTGGAGTGCTGGTGGCAGTATTTCTGAGAAATATGTGCCCTATGCAGTGAAAGCGGGATGCATTAATATTGATAACACTTCACATTTTAGAATGGATCCAGAAGTGCCTTTGGTTGTACCTGAAGTCAATGGTGAAGCGTTAAGAAACCATAAAGGAATTATTGCTAATCCAAACTGTACAACAATTCAAATGGTAAGTGCGTTAAATAGATTAAATGAATACTTTGATATTGAAAGAATCATTGTTTCTACATACCAAGCTGTTTCTGGTGCAGGTGTTGCTGGTATGGAAGAACTTTATAGACAATCTCAAGAAGTGTTAGATGGAAAAGAACCTATTGCAAAAACACTTCCTTGTGCTGGAGATAAGAAACATTATCCAATTGCATTCAACTGTATTCCACAAGTTGATAAATTTGATTTAGATAATCATTTTTCTAAAGAAGAAATGAAAATGGTTAATGAAACAAAAAAAATCTTTGATAAAGATATCAAAGTGAATGCAACTTGCGTTCGTGTTCCTGTTTTAAGAGGTCATAGTGAGTCAGTTTATATTGAAACAAAGAAACCAATAGATATTGATAAGGTCTTTGAATTATTATCTTCTTCACATGGTGTTGAACTTTATGATGATATTGAAAATCAAGTTTATCCAATGGCAACTTTATTCATTGGTGATGAATTGGTACATGTTGGACGTGTGAGAAAAGATTTAGATAATGACCATGCTTTAAGTTTATGGGTTGTTGCTGATCAGTTAATGAAAGGTGCCGCTTATAATTCTGTAGATATTGGTTTAAAAATGATTGAGATGGGTCTTCTATAGAAATGTCAACTTATCTGATCCCTATCCAAGTAGCGATGATTGTTTTTCCTATCATCGCTTTTTGTTTGACTCTCCCTTATGCTATTTATCAATATTATAAGTATGGAGCCATTCCAATACTCAGAACTTTAATTATCTTTTCTTTTATTTATTATCTGATCAATGCCTATTTCATGACAATATTACCTTTACCATCAGTAGAATCAGTTGCGAAAATGACTTCTCCTACAATGAAACTCACACCATTTTATTCAGTTCCACAAATTATAAAAGCAAGTCCATTTGTATGGAATCAACCATCTACATATATATCAACATTATTAGAGCCAAATATGCGAGTCATCTTATTTAATATCCTTCTAACAGTTCCTTTCGGAATCTATTTAAGATATTACTTTCAGTTGAGCTTTAAGAAAACAATCTTTTTTACTTTTCTTTTATCATTATCATTTGAACTCATCCAACTCAGTGCTTTATTTGGAATTTATCCTCGACCATATCGTCTTTTTGAGATTGATGATTTAATCACCAATACACTTGGTGGGATGTTAGGATATGCTATATGTCCACTTTTTGCTCATTTTTTACCAACAAGAGAAAAACTTGATTCAATAGCCTATGAACAAGGACAAAAAGTATCAAAGCCTCGTAAATTCTTTGCTTTTCTTATAGATGCTTTATTTATTTTCATTCTTATTATGATTCTACATCTTTTGAAAGTTCCATATCATATCAGTTATTTTGGGATTACAATTCTCTTTTATATTCTTTTACCATTTATGCACAATGGACAAACACCTGGCAAAATAATGACAAAAATCGTTCTAGAAAATCCTTCTGGTACAAAGAAGTATCAATATCTTATTCACTATCTTCCATTATACTTCCTGATTATTCCAACTCCTTATTATTTCTATCAATTTCTTAAACTATCAAATCAACTATCTCCTCTATTGTGTTATGGAAGTATTATTATACTCATAATTATTTTCTTTCTCACAACATGTCAATTTATCTTATCTTTCTTTTCTTCATCTCATATGTGGTTTGACTATTATTCTCATCTTACTCATGTATCAGCTATCACTCAAATACCTAATCTCCCTCAAACACCTGAACTTTAACAGGTGTTTTTGATTAATAAAAAAAAGAATCAATATTCTCAGTTAAAAAATAAGTTCTCAAAAACTCAACATAACCATAATTCATTAAAGTATAATTCTTGCCTTTCAATTGAATTGGAAAATCATTATTTATGTCCATTATGACTTTTATTTTTTGATTTTCAGCAATAGAAAAGGCATTACCATCTGTACCTTCAACAAAAAGAGAAGAAATGTTTGATTAACCATTTTTGCCATTCAATCGAAAAACTGGCTATTGCTTACCAAAACCTATAATTTGAAAAAAATCATTACAAAAGTCATAGTCCCAATTTTCAGTACTACTGTCATTTTTAATAGCCAAAATATCCTTATAAGCTCATTTTTAATCATAATCTCTTAATGAAGAGATAGTGATTTTAAGTATAATGAACCTTTTATAAAAAGAAAAGAGCAAACAAAAATACATAAATATATGTATATTCATTTCACTCTGAAAACTTTTCCACTTTTATTATTGCACAAAGCATCCCATTATTCAATGCTTTAAGCCATTATATATTGACGTATCCAAATTCTTATAAGATAAAGAAGCTCAGTTTTGAAATGGAATTGAGCTTCTTGTAGATGAATTTATCAATTTTTAGATGACTTCATTGATTTTAAATATCGCTTTCTTAAATATAAACTTCCTAATCCTGTTATTACAAACAAAAGAGCATATCCTAAAAAGTTGAAAGTATCAGCAGTTTCTACACTATCATTCTGAGATTTTTCTGGTAATTTATTTTCTATATTATCCAATTTTTGCCACTTTGCATATAAGTCAATATTGCCTATACGTTGACTTATTTGTGTTATTGCTTGACCTTCAAATTTTTGATTATTATACCACCCTATAAATTTATAACCTTTTTTAGTTGGAGTTTTTAAATGTATTTGATCTTCTACTGTAAAGCGTTCAGTCGTTACGACACTTCCATCATAATAATTTATTGCATATTGAATTGCTGATAATGATGGTACAAGAACAATATCCTGTGTGATAGGACTTGATGATTCAAATAGATCATGACTACCTTTTATTTTCCAACCATCAAATTGATAACCAGTTCTACTATCATTTGGCCATTTCTCATCGATTTCTTCTTTGAAACTTGAACCAGCTGATATCTTAAATTCTTTTATTTGCTTATTAAAGAATTCAAATCGAATTATATATACACGGACCAATTGATTATATGCTGTTGTCAATTCAGTTAATGTATCATTAATCACTTGTTGATTATCACTTGAAGCAACAGTATCTTTTGCTTTATTTAACGCTTTTATAAAAGCTTCATAGCTTGATTTTGTATATTGTTGACTTGATATATTTTCTTTTTCTATTTTAGATATTTTCTTTTCTAAGTCAGCTTTATTGACAACTGCTTTATATTCTCCAATGATTTGAAAACCATTAATAATCATCTGAGTTATATCTAAATTTTCACATTCTATACGATATTCTCCATTAACCCCATAATAAGCAAACAATATATGAGGATTTGTCATTGAGCGCTTATTTGTAAGTCTTGTATCTATCGTTTCTGTCTTTAAAACTTCTTCTTTTTGATTCTTTATAGTATATAAAGTGACTTTAATTAATCCTGTCTGAGCAGTTTGACCTACTGATAATTCTATACCATCACCATAAAATGCAAAAGATAATTTCGCACCTTTTTCATTTGTAACTAAAGCATTATTTTCTAATGTAAACTTTCCTTCTTGCTTAATATTAACATGATCACTTGGTACTGTTGTACTTTCTTTAAGTAACATAGCTTCTTTAGCAGTTTTAAGAGTAATAACCATATCATCTAATTGGCTTTGTGTTGTTGCTGAAATTAATAAATTTTTTGCATGAACCAATTGAGTGATGAAATCTGATTTATATTGATTGTCTTGATATTGATTGAAATTGATTTTTTGATATTCATTTATCAGTTCCATCAAAGCAGTCTTCTCCAATGTTTCAATATTTGCACGTTCTACATGTATATAGTCAATAATTGCATTAGTATCACGATTCGTTGCAATTGAATTTTTTTGGCCTGTATTTATAATATCTAAACGATAGTTTCCATTATCCTCTTGTTTCCAATGAAACAATAATTCTTTATCTTTTTTTGTTTCACTATAACAATCTATATCTTCTGATATAATTTGTTCTTCCCTATTATCTTTCAGGTCAGTAATAACAAATCTTACTGTTCCAGTTCCAACTGCCTTTCTTCCATAAACAGAAACTTCATTTCCATTAATCATGAGACTTAGTTTTTCATCAGTTGCTCCTGACTTTAAAGCAGTTCCTTTATCCAAAGTCTCCTCATTTATTTCTACCCAATTACCAGTACGATTAATAGCACTGTCTTCAGCATCAAAACGAATTTGGATTAACTGTTTTTTAGCTTGACTTAGTGAGTCTACCATTTTATCTATTTGATTTTGAGTTAAATTGTTTTTCTTTAGTAACTCAATTGCTTCATTCAATTGCTTTTTAAACACATCTTGTTTATCTAAAATAAAATCATTTAAGTTTAAACTTTGACAATTATGAATTAAATTTTCTAAAGTTTTTGTATGTAAAGGTTCTTCATTGACTTGAGGTTCATGCCCTTCTTCGACTATCAGTGTCGTCGTTGCTGTAACTGTATTTCCATTATAAGTTGCACTCGCAGTCACTTTGTATTGTCCAGGCTGTGTAACTGTTAAAATATGATCTTTAACTTGACCACCATTATTAATAGAATATTGAACTGGGATTGTTACATCTTGAGGATAACAAGTATCCATATAAGTATGCGCATTCATAGCAATGCTTGCATCACTTTTCCCAAAAGGAATCGTTAATAATGTTGGTTTTTCAATAACTATTCCTACAACTTTATCATTTTGACACCCTGGTTGCATATCACTACCTGAAGCAACCTCACTTGTTAATGACATAAAATTTGATGCTTTCCCATTTTCATTATTATAAACTTTAACAATATAATCTTTATTATCAGAACTTAATCCTTGTAAGTCATTAATAGTCACTACATCAGCAGATGCATTATAAGTATTATAATTCACTGTTTTCACTGGTGTAGACAAATTCCCTTTTTCAAACACATCAACTCGTACATTTCCTGCACCTGCTCCACGTTTGAATTTCATTGTCCCACCAGTTCCTGTAAATGGTATTTCAAGATAATTATTTAATTTTTTGGTATAAATAACTGGTTCATCATTAAAAGTTGTGTTCACCCACTTTGTATCTGCTTCTAATACGCTTTCTTGAATAACAACTGTTTGTAAAGTTCCATCACTGAAATAACGTTTAACATTATTATCATCAGCTTTCACTGTCTGTGCTTGTGGTATCTCCTTAACATTATGTCCTGGACCAGCAATTGCTCCAAGATTATAAGATGTTAATGGTTGACCAAGAATATCCTGTTGACCATTTCCAGAAACATTAATACTTTTATTGATATATGGTGAAGTTGTTTTCAATGCTATTTTAGAAAAAGCATTTTTCTGACTCAAGTTAAATAAAGAATTACCACCAACAAATTGGGGATCATCAGTATATTGATTATCATCTTGTGGTGCTATACAACCAATATAAGCATTGTTGTCAAATGTTGAATTTTTTCCAGGTTGAAAACATTGATTACGACCTGCTACAGTTGGATTTGTAAAATACCAGATATTATTATTATAATTAACTTCATCTCCTTCAAAAACTGCATGACAATCTTTATTAGAAATAAAAGTATTATTATATACTTTTGCACTTTCAAGTTTTGTCACATCTGTTTCTCCAACTGCAACAATTTGAGCATTATAATCTAAAAATGCTCCACTGTCATTGACTGATAAATTATAACGAATTGTATTATTGCGATTATATGATTTTTGACGAACATGTAACATATAACCACCACCATAATTATCATGTGTATAATTGTATTGAATCACTCCATCACGTGTCATATCATCTAAGTTAAAGGCCATACCATCTTTCCCATTTTGACCATTACAAACTTCATTATATTGAAAAATCATTCCATTAGCTCGATCACACCAAATACCACATCCATATCCTTCTAATGTGCTTTGGAAAGTATCAACTTTGTTGTGTTCAACAATAACTCCACTTGTATAAAGTGGGATAATTCCAGCTCTTGTGACATTATGAATATAATTATTTCTAATAATAACATTTGTATGTCTAAAATCTACATCATCTAAAGTTCCTTTAACATTTGTTGTGGTAATACCATTAGCTTGACAATTTTCAATTTTATTATTTTCAATTAATACATCATTAAACGTTGTGACTTTCTTTGTCGTATCTAATTCCTGTACAGCAACATTAAAATCATTAGGTGCCTCTGTTTCTCTTGCTGTATAAGTTACTAAATTAATACCACCAGTACGATGAGTTGTACGTGCTCCCCAAAATGTATTAGATGTGTTAGGATTAGATTGATCCCCTCCCACATAACCATCTAATGGACTTCCATCTGGATTTGTTGGAACAACTGGATAAATATCATCTTGACCATTATATCCTCTTACATCATGAATATCACAATTACGAATATATATATGATTAATTTGACCATAATCATACCCTTCTATTCTAATACCACTACGATCACGATTAACATTATCTCCAGTATTTTTAACATCAAGATTATTGATTTCAATATATTCTTGATTATACAAATAAACTGCTGCTCCTATTTGATCACCATTTTGACCAGTAAAAGCACCTTTCCAATTTTTAACTTGAGGCATAAAATAAGAACCATTTGCATCAATAATAGGTTTATTCCCTTCACCATACATATCAATAACAATTGGATATCCAGCACAACCTGAACCTTTTGGCCATAATGTTCCTGTAAATTGTGATCCTGCTTTAATAAGCACTTTATCTCCAGGCTGTAACATCAAATTATTGATATCTTCTAAACTATTAAAAGCATTCTCTTCACTGAGTCCATTACCATCATTCTTAGATATGTGAGAATCCAAGTAATATACTTTTCCATAAGTTTTCTCTTCACTTGCAAATACAATTCTAGGACTGATAAGTGAAAAAATCATAACAATAATTATAAAAATCTTAGACAATAATTTCATAATACTCTCCCTCTTTATCGAATTGAAAACATAAAAAGGCAAGAACTGTAAGTAAAAACTTACAAGCCTTGCCTAATTGAATAGTCACAATCCATCTTTTCATTATTATAACACGTCGATTAACAGAAAACAATAATTATTAAAAACAATAACGACAAATAGTGACAATGCTTTATAAAGAAAAGCTCATCATGAGATAAGATGATGAGTTTTCAATAACTAACATTTATATTTTCTTTTTTGTTCAAAAATAATATATGCTCCAGCAAGCAACATAATTCCTCCAATAAACGGTATATTTATATTATCACCTGTTTGAACAGAATCTTGAGTTTTCTCAATTAATTCTAATGCTATTGTTGCATTTTCAAATGCAACTTTCGCTTGAATATATGTTTGGCCATCAGTGTCATCTAGTGGCAAACTCATTAAGTAATGATAAGCATTTAAATATTTTTCATAAGATTCTTTTGTATATAAATTTGAATTTTTTAGGACAATAGCTTTTCTATATTCATCCATTGAAGTTGCTCTTTTCTGCAAGTTCAATAATGCTTTATTCAACTGATTGATCATTTGAGCCATCAATTGATTTGTTCCATTAATCATTAATTGATCAGTTTGTCCTAATAAAGTCTTTACTGTCTTCCAAGAAGTCAATGTATATAGATTTTCATCAAAAGATTGAACCTCTTTAATTTTATTCTTTAAAGCAACTGTTGATACCAACTCTGTTTTCGCTTTTAAAATAGCTTGTGCATAATCATAATCATAAGCACTATCATGTGGTTTTGATGCATCTGCAATCGCTTTAGTTAACTGAGTATATGAATCTGTTGTATAATGCTCTTTATTTAATGTTTTTGCTTCCTCGATAACTTCTTGTAGATTGACATTTGGCTTTAAAGTTAATTTAGATTTGGCAACATTAATCTTTTGAATAGCTGATTCAACTTGTGTCTTTGTTCCAGTCTCTAACAGTTGAGTTCCTTCATTAATAGCGTTCTTATAATCCTTAAATGTTTCTACAATATATAACTTTTCTGGATATGAATTAAACTCTTGAATTAAGTCTTTTAAGATTGTAATATCAGCCAATTGTTCTTCAACAGTTTTTAATGTTTGAATTAATTTTTCAATTTCATCTGGATGTACTCTTTCTTGTTGAGTTGTAGCATTTTGATCTTTAGTTATAGCATCTTGCAATGTTTTTATAGCCTCTTGATAAGCTTTATAACCTGCCTTTGAATAAGAGTTTTCATCATAAGATTTTAACTCAGATAATGTAAGTACAGCAATTTCCTGCTGATTTAAAGAATATACAAGATTATTCTTTGCCATTTTTAATTCATCTATTAATTGTGTTGCTTTTTCTATTGATAAATCTGCATCATTGACAACTAACTTAGCCTCACTTAAAGCATCATAATAGGCTTGATAAGTTGCTGCTGTATAGACTCCAGTATCATTGTCTACAGATTGCTTAATTAAATCTTTTAATTCTGTTCCAACATATTTAATCAATTTATTAGCAATCGCTGATTGAATGCCAGAAATAGCTGATTCTATTGAAGTCACAGAAGCATTTTCATTATCATAAATATTCTTTGCTGTTTGATAAGCCATCTCATATTTCTCTTGAGATGAATTTGTCCATGCTTGAGTATTTTCCTTGTTATCTAATAATGTTTTTAAATTCATTTTAGATGCTGTTGTATCCATCGCTGTATTCATCAAAATTATTTCTGCCAATTCAGGTATTTTGTCAAGCCATGTAACAGATACATTTTTAAATAAGTATCCATCTGGTAATTTGAACTCACTAATTGGCTGATTTAATGTTCCTAGTGTTATACTTTTTGTTGTAGGCGTTGTAGAGCGCCCTTTTGTAGTCACATAAACTTCAGCATTCACTTTAGCATTTGAAACTTCCCCAACTTGAACAAAACGAATTGATTTCATTTCATTTGGATTAGATACATGATAAATGAATGAACTATTTGGTTGTGAAGATTTAAAAGTCGTTGATAAATCATTATCCAACATATGAGAAGGAATTTTACCTGGCTCTTCAATAGCATCAAGTGTAAAGTCATGGTTAGATTCAGTTGTCACATATTCATTATTATTAATAACAATTTCATTAAATGCAGCAAATCTATCTTTATATGGTGCTGTAAATCTCACTCTTAAATAACGTCCAACCGCTTTTGCACCATTTGCTAATATATTTTCTTTATACATATTTCCTGGATTCACACTATCATGTAAAAGTTCAGAGTATGTTTTTGCAGTTGTACTACTTCCCCCATCAGTATCCGCTCCTGTATTCTCTACTCTATCTCCAATTTCTAAAACTGGTGTCCATGATGAACCTGCAGGATCATTTGAAACTTCAAAAATAGCATCTCGTATATAATTTTGATCTGTTTCTTTAATATAATATCTCAATGATGAAATAGTTCTTTCTTGACCCAAGTCAAACGTTACATATCCATCTTGAGTTGGATATCCTGCAATACTTGCAGATGTTGATAATTTTCCATCAAAAATATTATATGAATTTTTAGCACGACGCATATCTCCATCACCATAGGCTGCATTGATTTGTATATTAGAATCATAGAAACCTGCTTTTTTAATACTAAATGTTTTCACTTCAAATTGATTAAATGTTATATTTTTATTTGAACTTCCTGTATTTACAATTCTTATATAACGTGCGTTTATAAGTTTTGCCAACTCAAAATTAGCACAGTCAATCCATTCAATACTATTCTTTGAAACCTGTAACTTTATATTTGAAGATAGTGCAATATCAGATGTCATACTTTCAATCATTCTAATATTAGGTAATTGAATACCAAAATATTCATTCACTCCTAATGTTAATGTTGCACCATTCAAACTATAAAGATCTTCCTCATAATTAGAGAGAATTGGACTGTTATCTTGATTTGTGTAAACATAATCTTTGATACCACTCTTTATCTCTTTCACTGTAAATTCTGAAAAATATAACCATTTTGTAATTCTTTCATCATTAACAATACGAATATAACGTGCTTGAATTCCACCTAAGTTTTCATCAATAACATCTTTTTGAGTCGAACTTGTATATGTATTCACTGTTGTCCAGTTTGTATTATCCACAGAGTATTCTAAATGATATTTTGTCCATTTATCACTAGAACCATTACCAATAACGATATGTGCACTAGCAAGAGATGCGATTTTCCCTAAATCATAACCAATATAATCACCAACTTCACTTACATCATTTGTACGTCCTTCATCACCATTATTTGCCGGATCATAATAAGCAGCAGTATTATCATCACCATCATATAACTTGCTATCATTATCACTTTCACTACCACCTGCACCATTTCTCCATGTTGGTGTCTTTATAACAGTATAAGAGAGTGGAGTAGTATCATTTGATGTGTCAAAAGCATAAACTGTTATTTCACCAACACGCCACCAAATATTCTTATTAGCAGTATTTTGAATACGAATATAACGCATTTGTATTCCATTACCATTAAATGTTTGTCTTTGTTCAGTCGACAAATCAGTTAATTTTGTCCAATTTATTTTATCCTCACTATACTCAATAATTGCATTGCTTGGAACATCTGCTCCATTGCTTAATCCTTGAACAAAAGCAATTGATCCTACATTTTTACTTTCACCTAAATCAGCAATAATGGCTGCTCCAGCTTCAATATTATCAGCACCACTTGGATTTCTAAAAAATGTTTCTGTATTTTCATTTCCATCTGTCAAATTAGCAATATTTCCACCATTAGGAGCAATGACAATATTCTCCAATTCAACATTTGTAATTTCTAATTTTTCAGGTTCTTTATCAGGATTTCCTTCTGCCTTATTAATAGTTATTTCAGAAACTATTAGCCATGCATCAACAGCATTATCTTGAGTCGTTATTAAACGAATACCTTTGGCAGTTAAAGATAATTCATCAACCTTAATTTCAGCAGGATTAGAAATATTTGTTGCAAAATCATAAATAGTTCCATCTAAATCTGTCCATGTTGTTCCATCTGTTGTATACTGCAATTTTGAATGTTCAAATTTATTTTTACCACTACCAAGTAAAAATCTAATATCATGAATTTCAATAGCCTTATTAAATTCAACACCTACATATTGACCAGATTTAATCCACTGTTCATTTTGACTTGTTGTTGTATATTGAATATTCGTTGCATCATTTCCATCAAAAACATTATCTAAGCTTCCATTTGGAAAATCAGTACGATTTGTTATAAATGTCTGCCCAAAATAGTTTGGATCTGTAATCTCTTCCACTTTTTTATTTAAATAACTAGACATATCTTTAATCAATGGTGTGATATATTTTGATCCAACTAAAGCATATTCATCATTTGTATTCTTTGTAATAAAATGATGTTTTTGAGAATCTGCAAGAGCCTTTGAACCTTTTGTATTATATTCAATGATGGCATTACTATCATTATTTAAAGATGCCTTGATTCCCTCTAAATAAGAAATACCAGATTCCATTGTATCATCCCAACAGTTTAACCATGGTGCCATTTGTTCTCTTAAACGTTTGTTTCCTGAATTCTTATAATATGCAGCTGACTCTTTTAATTTTTGAAATTCTTGTATTAAAGCATCACATGTCTCAACTGTTACTGTATTATTTGTTAAAGATGATCTAAAACTATTTAATTGAGATTTTAAATCTAATGATTCATCTAATCCCGTATTCTGAGCAATCATATGTTTAGAAATCTCACGCAAAGATTTTGATGATTTTGTATCTAATGCCGTATTATGATCTACATATTTAAAACTATCTGTCCAAGCCTGATCTGCTTCATTGGCTGATTGCCAAATATTCCATGAATAACAAGCATTACCAAATATTCCAACTTTACTTGGTTCAGAATGTTCCATTGGATTTAACATAATACCTTGAATTTTATCAGGACTTACACCTGGATTTAAAAATTCTTTATAGCCACCCATTATTAAACGATTTGTTGCATTATCTGAACATGGCCAGTTAATCCATAAGAATGGACCACGTCCAACATTATTTGTAAATGTGTTTGTGAAATTTGTATTCACTGTACCCCAAACTCCACCACCTGTCATAACCAGTTGAACATTATTAGGTGCTTTTTTTAGTTCTGTAAATTCTGCTCCAGAACCATTTCCCATATAATCATAAGGAATATATGGTAAAGTTGTTTTCATATCAGGATATTCTTTTTGAACATCATTCTTTAGCCAATCTGATATATCATTAATTAATTTTAAGCCATTGGCACCTCCAGGATTATGGAAATCGTCTGCTAAGATTGCAATCTGCCTAACACCACAATCAATAACCTGTTTAAACTTTGCTTTCAATTTCGCTAATTCTTCATCATAATTATCAAAATTAAATGTTCTTGCCCATCCAAATGGATGAAGTGCATAGGCAAAACTACATTTTGATTCATTACCCGCTTTTGCAAGTGGTTTAATTAAATTATTAATTTCATCTTGAGTATATAAAATATCCCACTTATCTTTATGTTTTGGATCATCCTTTGGTGCATAAAAATATGTATTCATTTTATAATATCCACCAAATTTCATTAATTCCGCTCTATCCTCTACTGACCAAGGATTTCCATAGTATCCTTCAATAAATCCACGACTCACAACATCAGCATAATCTTCAACCGTAAAATGACGAATTGTACGACTTTCTAGTTGATTAAAGACATGATAAAGAGTTGTTAATCCATAGAATGCTGCATTTGTATCTTTACCAAGAATAATAATTGTTCCATCATTGACTTCTAAATAGTAAGAATCATTCTTATCAAATAAGTCATGAGAAACAGATTTATTATTTTGAACATATTGATCAACATATCCTCCTGAACCTTTTATTCCAACTAAAATATTTGTAACTTTTTCTGTTACTGATTCATCAGAATTATCAATTAGTGCAGATGATGTTGAAATAGATAATTTCTTAATATCAGTAACCTCTTTAAGTCTTGATTTTGTATATTTATCAATGCCATCTTCATAGACAACATTTACTTTATCTCTTAAAATAAAGTCACTATTTTGATACGTTATTGTGTGTGGTGTTGGATAAATTTCATATTCTGGCATTGCAGCATATACCGAACCAACATGAGAAAATAAACTAATCACCATAGCCATACTTGCTATAACAGCAAATACTTTTTTCTTGAATTGTCCCATTTTTTTCCTCCCTTTCAATTCGTAGGACTGCTATTTTAGACAAAAAAAGACCTCAAAGGTCTACACTTAATCGTGTTTTCCTTTGAGGTCTTGCCTAATCGTATTAGTAACAATCCTTACGCCATTATGATAACCTTTCTAGCACTTCATTGTCAACAGTTTTTTCCATCTTTTGTAAATTGGAAAGTTATGTATTTTTACGAAGATGGATGCAAAGATATGTTTGTTCATCAGGCGACAAATTATAATCATATCTGTTTTTTATGAGTTTCACAATTCTATTAATACATAATGCTAAACGTGGATCTTCTTTTAGCATATCTCGAATATTAGCTGTTGTATCTTCAAATTGATTGTTTCGATTTCTAAATATTCTTTCTCCAAGATATTTTAAATGAATAGATATTCTTGAATAAGCTAATGAATCTTCCTGTAATTCTATTTTCATTGTTTTCTGAATTAATTCCAAAACTTCTTTTGTAAGTGTTAAAATTTTAATAGCATTATTCGATTTATTTGATAAAGAAAAATTAACAAGATGTAAAGCAATATAACCAGCTTCATCTTCATCTAACATCACACCAGTTTTTTTAGCAATCAGTCTTAAAGCCCATTGTCCAACTTGATACTCATTATTATAAAGAGTACGTGTTTCTGAAAGGATAATATTAGGTAAATAAACACCTTCTTGTTTGCGTTTAACAGCAAATGCTAAGTGATCACCAATTGCAATAAAAATTTCTCCACTAAAACTTGTATCCAAAACAGTTTCAGCCTTTTGAACAATTTCTTCAGTTATTTCAAAATATATAATAGGGATACTTTTCAAAGAATCCTCAATTCTTTTCTTTTGTTCATCTTGAAAAACATATATTTTTTCAATTTTCTTTTCATCAACAATATCCCCTACTTTTCTTTGAAAACCAACTCCTGATCCTGTTAATATAACATCTTGTCGATTTTCATTCAAAGCCACTACACTGTTATTATTAAAGACTTTTAATATGATCATGCTTTTCTCCTTACCCTAAAATATCATTCATAGAATCCACAATGAAATCAACTTGTGTTCCCACAATAAGCTGCAAATGAGTATTACCAATCTTCACAATCCCACTTACACCTGTAGATAGAATTTTTTCTTCATCAACCAAAGATATATCATTAAGTTGGACTCTTAACCTTGTAATACAGCTCTCAATTAAAACAATATTTTCTCTACCCCCCCAATGCTTCTACATAGATAATAGCAATATCATCATAATCATCAGTTTTTAAAACATCTTTATACTCATCTTTAGCAACCTGAAGTATTACCTCATCAGTTTCCCTACCCGGAGTCATTAGATTATATCGGATAATAATAAATCTAAAGAGTGAATAATAGATAATTCCACAAACAATACCTAAAGGAATTAACATAAAAATATTTTGTGAAAATGGGGCTTTGATACTTAATAAATAATCAATAAGTCCTGCTGAAAATCCGAAACCTGCTATCCAATGCATAGAAGCAGCAATAAAAACAAAAATACCAGTTAAAATAGCATGAATAACATATAAAACAGGTGCTACAAACATAAATGCAAATTCTAACGGTTCTGTAACACCAGTTAAGAATGATGCAAATGCTGCTGAGAATAAAATAGTTCCTACTTGTTTCTTTCGATCAGGTCGCGCGCATCTATACATTGCTAGTGCTGCACCCGGTAAACCGAACATCATAATTGGAAAAAAGCCTGCTTGATACATTCCTGTTATTCCCAATACTCCTCCTGATATAGTTCCCCAAAACTTACCAATATCGTTGATTCCTGCCATATCAAACCAAAAAACAGAATTTAATGCATGATGTAAGCCAGTTGGAATAAGCAAACGATTATAAAAACCATATAATCCAGCTCCAAATGGACCTAATCCTGATATTGTCTCACCAAATTGAATAAACAAATTAAAGCATGTTGGCCAAACAATCAATAACAAAAGACCTAAACCTAACATTGTTAAACTACAAATAATAGGAACAAATCTTTTACCTCCAAAAAAAGAGAGGGCTGTGGGTAATTTTATTTTAGAGAATTTGTTATAATGAAATGCACATATAAGTCCAACAAGAATACCTATAAAAGCATTTGAAGAATTCTCAAAAGCTATTGGAACTTGTTCTTCTGGGATATTCATAAATAATGAAACAGATTCAACTGAAAGCAAATGATTTAATAACACATATGATACAACAACACTAATAACAATCATTGGATCTTTTTCCTTAACCATCCCAATTCCAATTCCTACGGCAAATAAAATAGGAAGATTGTCTATAATGGCACTCCCTGATTCAATAAGAAATGCAGCAATAACATTATTTGAACCCCAGCCTATTGGATCAATCCAATAACCAATACCTTTTAAAATAGCTGCAATGGGCATCACTGAAACTGGTAACATTAATGATTTTCCTAATCGCTGCATATATCCCATCATTACTTATATCCATCCTTTACTTCATTTTAAAAATTCATAAATGTGTACGTTTTAAAACTTGCTAATAACTACTAAAAAATGTAAAATATTGTAGAGGGAATATTCTTTTTAGTTTAAATATGGAAGTTTTTTAAACTACACTTTAACGAACTTTTCATGTTTTCTTATAATAATGCTCATGTTTTAATTATTGACATATTTTTAAATTACAAGTAAAATAGAAGTAGTAATGTGACTATTCAATTAGGCATTAGTTGTTTTTTTAAGCAACTAATGCTTTTTTATATAAAAGAAAGGACTTTAAGAAATGAATTTTTTAGATAAACTCATACATAAAGATAATCATTCTATTTTAGCTGTAACTCATGGAAAAGTTCTGCATATTGAAAAAATACCTGATCATGCTTTCTCTAATCGTTTGATTGGAGATGGCTTAGCAATTGAAATTAACTCTCCCCATATTTATGCTCCTTGTACAGGAACCATTAATTCTATTGCTTCAACACGACATGCATTTACTATACTATTAGAAAATGGAGTTGAAATACTTGTTCATATTGGTCTCAACACATCAAAACCAAATGAACATGACTTTAATTATCATGTCAATGTAGGAGACCATATCACTCCTGACACACACATTCTGACACTGAGCCAACAATTTTTACATTCCCACCAATTTAAAGTTATCACACCTATTATCATATTAAATTCTCATGAGCATCCTATTAAAATAATGACAACATCTTCTTATACAAAGAAAGGAAAAACTCTTTTCACATATAAATAATTGAGAGTAAAAAGTTTCACTTTTTACTTTTTATTTTAAATATTATTGGAAAAAGGTTAGCGAAACTTGCCAACCTTAATCATATATAGTTATTACATATTATATTTTTTTATGTTTTTTACTCATAAAATAACCTAAAGCACCACTTATTATGAATAATCCAAACAAAGCTGTCACTTGTACTGAATCACCTGTTTGAGGTTGATTTGTTGATGGCTTATTTTGATTGTTTGATGTATCATTGATATTTGGTTTTGATGGATCGACTGGATTTGATGTTGATGCTTCAACTCCAAATTTGGCTGTTGCTTGTCCATCTGTAGATACAATTATTAATGTATGTTGTCCTTCTGATAATGTTTTTGTAAATTCAGGATGAAGAGTAATAATTGTACTTCCTTCTTTAACTGTATAATATTGACTGTCTAAAACCTTACCATCCAACAAGACTTCTTTAAACTTTTCGATAGATGCATTTGATCTAAAACTCACAGCTTCACCTGGTTGAACAGTTACTTCTTTACCGTCATTAATGATATATTTATCATCATTAGATTCTGGTGGTGTTACTGGTGGTTCAACATTTGGTTTCTTTTCTAATTGAGCAATAGCAGTATTTAAATTTTGAATAGCTGTTGCAACATCTTCTTTTGTAGCATCAGTTTTATTCATAATAGCTTGTGCTTTTTGAACTTCATTTTTTAGTAATGAAATACTGTCATCTGTATAAGTCTCTGATTGAATATAAGTTTCTGCTTTTTTCATAAGTTCTGATAAATTTGTTTTATCAGCTGAAACTAATTTTACACTTACAGTTGTAGAAGTGGTAAACCCATTTTGACTATAGTTAACTTTGAACTGATTTTGATATTGATTTAAAATTGTGTTTGGTTGTTCCCATGTCCAATTTTCTGGTAAACCAATTGTAGAAAGCGTTTCGCCATAAACACCAGTTAAAGTAAAGTCAGTTGGGAAGGTTCTTTCTTGAACAGTTAATTTCACTGTCTCTCTTGTATATTTACGAGGTGATACTGTTAAATCATCTGGTATAGCAGTATAGTATAATGTATATTCACCTGGATCAAGAATTGCTAATTTATCTTTATTAGCATCACTATTGATTACAAGATGAACACTTGAATTTCCTGCATCGTTATCAAAAAATGAATCATCATCAATAGAATAATCTACATGATATCCTTCAGATGCACTGACATTCGCTAATAAATCTGGAATATCACCCTGTTGCATTGTTATATTTTGAGTTCCATTTAATTTAGGAGCATTTGCATAATATTCTGCAGCATCTGCCTTTTGCTGATCAGTTTGTCCATAATAAACATAATCAACATCATAAGTTGTTCCTGCCAAATTTGTTCCTACTTCACCTGGCCAAGCACCACCCATTGCAAGGTTAAATTGAATATATTGTGGTTTGTCTAACGCATCAACAGCAGCTTGATCATCGCTATAATCTACAGTTCTGACGATTTGATCATCGACATACCATTCCATTTTGCCTTTTGTCCAATTCAATCCAAAAATGTGATAATCATCATTAAAGTTTCCAGAAGGAATAGTATATGCAGTTCCATTTCCAGCATATTTTCCATTATCGGCACTTCCACCTTCTACACTACTATAATGTAATGTTTGATAAACTGTTCTATTTCTAGCACTTCCATCTGATCCATCACCAATTAATTCCATAATATCAACTTCTCCACAACTAGGCCACCCATGTCCTTGTGCGTCATTAATGACACCATCCAATGTAAAATCAGATCCTAATGTCCAAAATGCTGGGAAAACACCTTTTCCTTTCGGTAATTTCGCTTTTGTTTCAAAACGTCCATACAAGTATTGTTTATTATCATGAGTACGAATACTTCCTGAATTGTAAATAACTTGTCTTCCACCAACATTATATTGAGACTCAACAGGTCTATCAGTTGCTTTAATTGTTAATTTTCCATCTTTGACATAAACATTTTCATCACTACGAACATAATGTTGCTGTTCTAAGCCACGGATATGACCTAATTCATAATCCCATTTTATTGTATCTAGAGATGTTCCATTGAAATCATCCCACCAAGTGATATCATAAGTTTCATCTGGTTCTTCTGCACCAACTTTTGTTAATGTAACATCATCTAGATATGCAGAAGAATTTTTCAAGGCTTCATTAGCATTTTCAGCCCATCTATCCATACCAACAATAAAGTTAGTCATATCACCACTATTAAACTCGATAATCGCTTCTTGCCATTCTGCAGTTGTTGAAACAATAGTATCTTGATCAACATTACTAGGATTATCTAATGTTCCACTTTTAATGACTAATGCTGCCGTTGAATCTTGGGCTGTACTGATAATTTTAATTTTTCCTTTAAGAATATAATCAGTATTTTTTTCAAGCGTTACAGCTTGCCAAATATGACCATTGGCATGACTATCAGTGTTTGGTTTGATTTTTCCAGAATAGTTTCCTTTAACATGACTATCACTACTAACCTCTGCACTGACCAAAGATGTCCAATTCGCTGTGCCCTTTTCAAAGTCTCCATTTTGAATTAAGCGATTACGCTGTAACTCAATAAGGTCATACTCTGGTCCCGTTAAAGCATGTACATCAGAGAGACTTGGAGTAGCTGTAACAACAGTTCCTGCAATTAATAATGATGTTAATATTAGTTTTGTTACTTTCCCTTTCATAATTTTCCTCCTCTTTAATTATGAATGGTATTGGCATTTTGTTTTTAAAATGCCAATACACAAACTTTATCCATTCTTTTCTTTTTTCTTTCTTAATAAATAAATCCCACATCCTGCAATAGTCATTGTCAACATCATAGGTAAAATATATGTTGAATCACCAGTTAAAGCAGATTGACTTGACTTTGTTAATCCTTGAATAGCTTGATATAAGTCTTTCGCATATTGATCAACAACACTCTGCTCAAGAATTGTTTTATTATAAACAATTCTTCCTAATACTTTATTTAAATTTGCAACTGAATCACTATTATATGAAGATAAATCTGATGGAATTTTAGAAATTAAATCTTTAATTTGACTATAGTCAGCATCTTTATATTTGAGTGAATCTGTATATTTCTCTAAATTTTGTTTTGCTTTCATAAAATCTTCTAAAGAGACATCTTTAGGTAATTTCATAAATTGGTCATATGCATTCTTATATGCTTGATAACTATTAACAGTATAGTCATGAGAATCTTTTAATTTTAAATCTTGAAGATATGCTACATATTCTTTTGAACCACTTACTTTTAAGGATTGAATAGCATTTGTTAAAGCATCATATGCATTTTTAACTGTTCTTGCATCTCCATCCTTCATTGCTTTCTTTGCATTTTCAATAGCCTTTTCTACTTCGACATAAGTTAAAGATGTATATTTATCTTTATCTAATCCCTCTGCTTCTTGAATACGTTCTTTTAAAGCAACAATAGACACTAAACTATTTTTAGCTTTTGTAATTTTTTCAATATATTCTTTTTGCTGTTGTAGAGTCGGATTAACAAGAGCCTGTGCTTCATCAACAACTGCTTTAAAATCATTGTATGATTTTTCAGTATAATTTTCTTGTTTGATTTTTAAAGCTTCTTTAATAACATCATTTAACTGATCAGATACAAGTACCAATTGATTCTTCTTTTCAATAATGAGATTGAGTTGTGTTGCTACAGTTTCTTTTGTCCCAGAAACCAATAATTGCTTCCCAACTTCAACTGCATCTTTATAAGCTCTATAAGAATCTTCTGTATACAATTGACTATCATAATTATTAAATTCATTAATCACTGCTTTTAACTCTGTAATGTCTGCTAAAGCTGTTTTTGCAGTTTGAAATGCTGTATTTAATGTTTTCATATCTGCTGGTGTTATACGATCAGCTTGAGATGTTGCCACTTTATCTTTTGTAATTGCATTATTTAATGCTGTTTTTGCAGTTATATAATTTTGGTATGAATCTTTAGCATAATTAGATTCAACTAGAGTTGTGTCATCTAATATTGCTAATTCTGCCTTTTCTCTCTCTATTGATGAATATTCTAATGAATTTTTAGCATTTTTAATATCTTGTACAAATTGATGAGCCTGTTCAACAGAAATATTATCTTTATCATTAAAAGCAGATTTTGCATCATTTATACTATTTTGATATTCCATAAATGAATTAACTGTGTAATCATTTTGTTGAATAGATGTTGCTTCATTAACTAATGACTCTAATTCACTTAAATCAGCTTTTTGTAATGCAGTATCAATTGCATTTTGTAAGACTGCCACTGCACTATCAATAATATCCTGTGATGCATAATCGCTATTCTTTAATTCTTCAGCAATCTTTTTTGCATTATTGAAAGCAGTCATACTATCTGTTGTCCAACCGCTCTTAGCAGTTTCTTTTAAAATATTATTTAATGCTGTTTTATCAACTGAAATATTTGTTCCTTGTCTTGTTAAGATTTCAGCAATTTCAGGAATTTTATCTTGCCATGAAATTTCTATAGAGAGTAATTTTTTCCCTGTTGGAATAATAAATTCATTGATAGCTTGATTTAATTTACCAACTTCAACCGTTTCTGTTGTTCCTCTTATGATATCACTATAGAATGTGGCTTTTACTGATGCACCTGTTGTTTCACCATTTTGAATAATTCTAAATGAAGTTAAACCATCAGGTCTAGATACATAATATGTCATTGAAGAATTTGCTAATGAAGATTTATAAGTTGTTGTTAAGTCTTCATCTCCCATATAACTTGGCTGATGCCCACGTTCTTCTAATGCACCAACATATTGTGGATTATTTTCAACTGGTATATATTCACCTCGATTAACCATAATCTCATTAATAACAATTGAACGTTGAGGATAATCAACAGTCATAAGGATACGTAAATAACGCCCTTTTATATTCAAATGATCACTGCCTGCATATACATAATTAGGATAGTTAGAATCATTATTTGTAAATGTTTCTCTAGCAGTAGAGTTAGGATCAGTATCTTGAATTCCATCACCAATTGTAAATAAATCATTCCAGTTGACCAAATCAGTAGAGAGTTGGACTTTTGCATCTCTAATATAATCATTTTGAGAATCAAGTGTATAAATTCTTAAAGAATTCATATCAATCTCTTGTCCTAAATCATAGATAATATATTGACCATTCATTGGTCTTCCACCTATTTTATTTGTTGTTCCCATATTTCCATCAAAAGCTGCACCATTATTTCTTGTATCTCCCCAATTGGCAATAGCTGCAATATCTGAAGAATGGAATTGCATTGGCAAAATTTCATGGTATGTAACTTTAAATTCATTGATTGTTATATTGAGAGCAGATGACCCTGTATTGATGAAACGAACAAAACAAGCATCCTCATTTTGTACTCCAGTTGTCACATCAGTCCAAATGATTCCATTTTTTGAAACCTGAAGTTTTAATGCTGAATTATTGCCAGTATAATTCAATACTATCTGATCTAAATTTTTTATATTTTTGAATTGTACACCAATATATTCTTGTGCATTTAATGTCATATTTCCTGATGTTAAGGCAACACCATGTTCCAAAGTATTTGATAAGAGTGTTGTTTCAGTATTTGTATAAACATAATCTTTAACACCTGCTTCAACAGATATTTCTTTAACCTGCCACCATGTTGTTAAATTTTCTGTTGAAACAATTTTAATGCCTTTTGCTTTCACTTGAGTACCAGTAATCTTAATCTCTTCACCTGCACCAGTAAAAGTGTTCCAATCATGCCAATTTCCATCAGTGTCCTGATACATGACTTTTCCATTTGAAACACGGTCTCCACTTCCTTGATTTAAAGTCACTGACATGACTTCAACTTCTTTATTAAATGAAACAACAACTGCATCATCTGTTTGAATATTTCCATTTTCTGCTTGAGTATCACTAGCTAACCACGCCATTGTTCCTAAATCGCCATCAACCATATATTCTATTTTATTATTTTTCGCTGCTGCATTAATGCTATTATGAGTCGCAACTCTTAGCCCATGTTCTAATGAAGCAGTCAGTTTAAGTTCATTTGTATTTTCTGTTCCTGAATTAACCAAATTCACTTGGAATTCTCCCAATCTCCACCAAATTGCCTTATATTCCAAATTACGAATACGAACATATCTTGCTGATAAAGAAGCAGGTATTGTTTGTTCTGTCTGTTCTGCCAAATCATCTAATTTTGTCCAATTGACCTTATCTTGACTATATTCGACTACCGCTTTACTTAAGATATCCCCTTGCTTCGTCATTCCCTGTGCAATATATACTGATTCAATATCTTGAACAGAACCGATATCTAATGTGACAGTTGCTCCAACTGGCATTGCATTGGCATTTATTGCTTTAAAATGTGTTTCTGTTTCCTTATTACCATCAAGAGCATCTGCTAATGAACCTTGTGCAACAACAATATCATTAGAAATTTCAAGACTTAAGTTCACTTCTCCTTTTTTATCAGGATTTGCAATCATTTCTACTTGTTGTGAAGTATATTCATCTAAAGCTTTTATAAATGGAACAATACGTTGAACTCCTACTTCAGCATATTGATAATGATCTCTATACCATAATGCATGAGTTCTAGAATTTGCAAATAACTTTTGACCATTTGAATATTGATTTAAAAGTGTTGTACTATCACCTTCTATATTAGCTTTTACTGCTTTTAAATAAGCGATTGCAGATCCTGCTGTATCATCCCAACAATCTAACCAATATACAATTTGTTCTTTAATCCTTTGATTTCCACTATTTCTATAGATTTGAGAAGCTTTTGCAAGAGTCTCAAACTCTTGAATAAGTTCATTAACCTGCTCAACTGTAGCTGTATGAGAATTTAATGCACTTTTTAATGCATCTAGTTTTGGTTTCAGTTCAACAGATTCATCTAGCGGTGTAACTGGATTATCTCCCCCAATCATATTCTGATTAATCATATGTTTAGATAATTCACGTAATGCTTTTGATGATTGTGTTGTCAATGATGAATTGTGATCTACATATTGGAATGAATCATTCCAAATTTCATCAGCCTCTGCTTTTGATTGCCAAATATTCCATGAATAACAAGCATTCCCAAAAATTGCAACCTTACTAGGTTCAGACTGTTGCATTGGATTTAAGACAATACCTTCTACTTTACTAGGATTGACACCTGGATGTAAAAAAGTATCATATCCTCCCATAATTAAATGATTTTTAGAATTATCTGTACATGGCCAGTTAATCCATAAGTAAGGACCTCTTCCTACTGTATTCATGAAAGAATTTGTAAAATTTTCAGATGCTTCACCAAAAACTTGACCACCAGTCATGATAATTTGTACATTATCAGGAAAATCTGAAAAATATGATTGTCCCCAACCCATATACTCTTGAACACAGAATGGTAAAGTCAACTTAAGATCAGGATAAGTTTTCTGTTTTTCCTTCAACCAATCAGTCATATCATTTAACATCTTTATATAATTACTACCCCCTACATTAGGAGCATCATCTGCTAAAATAGCAATTTGTCTCACACCAGCATCAATAACTTGTGCAAATTTATCTTGCATGACTTTTAAATCCGCTTCATAATTTGCATCATGACGAAGAGGATTAGGATGCGTAGCATCTTTCATATAGGGATGTAAAGCATAAACAAAACGACACTTTGATTCATTTCCAGCTTGAGCAAGTGGTTTAATCATTGTTTCAATTTCTTGATCTGTATATAAATCACGCCAGTTTGCATTATGTTTAGGATCATCTTTAGGTGCATAGAAATATGAGTTTAATTTATAATAACCACTCCATCTCATTAATTCTGATCTATCTTCAACTGACCATGGATTTCCATAATAACCTTCTATAAATCCACGACTGACAACATCAGCATAGTCTTCAACTTCAAAATTACGAATTGTACGCCCTTCTAACTGATTAAACACATGATATAAAGTTGTTAATCCATAAAAAGCAGCATCTGTATCTTTTCCTAAGATAATCACTGTGCCATTATCAACCTTTAAAAAATAAGAATCTGTCTTATCAAATAAATTATTTCCAACAGAATAATTATTCTTTACATAATTATCAACATATCCATTAGAGTCTTTAATTCCAATAAGTATATTTGTTACTTTTTGTTCACTCTTTTCATTATCTATTAACTCATCAGATGTTAAAATTGATAAGCCTTTGATATCAGTCACTTCTTTTAAACGTGACTTTGTATATGAATCAATATCATTTTCATATACAACATTGACTTTTTCTCTTAAAATAAAATCACTATTTTCATAAGTTATCTTATGTGGTTTAGGATATATTTCGTATTCTGGCATCGCTGCATAAACAGATCCCACTTGTGAAAATAAACCTATGACCATTGCCATACTTGCTATGACTGCAAAAAATTTCTTTCCAAACTGTTTCATTTTTTCGCCTCCCATTTTTTACAAAAAGAAAAGACCCCAAAAGAATATACCAAAAAGTATTTCTTTTGAGGTCTTGCCTAATTGAATAGTAACAATCCTTGTTATGCCTTTATTATATCATTAAGCATTTCATTGTCAATAATATTTTACTAATTTTATATTGCAGTTAAGTAAATTTATAATTACTTTTTTACTAAAACTAAAGTCTATTAGCATTATTTTATATCAATACATATGTACAGTTTTTCTCTACAGAAATAATCCTTTTAATAAGAACAATCACGCATTAAAAAAGACATAATCAAAATGACTATGCCTCTATATCATTAATGTCTTACTATTTTATAATAAGTTCTTGCTGTTAAAATATAAACTATACTATAAAGAATAGCTAATATGACAATCGAAATGATTGTACAAGTAATAAACAATCCTTCACCAGAAGCTATTAAGTAACCAAACATTTTCATAATCATCTTGAATGCAAATGACATATGAATGACTGCGACAACAAGTGGCAGGAAGAAGAAAATTAAGACTTGTGAACGAATTGTCTGTTTCACTTCTTTTTTACTCATACCAACATTCTGCATAATCTCAAATCGCCTTTGATCCTCATAACCTTCAGATAATTGTTTATAATACATAATTAATATTGCTGCCATCAAGAATAATAGTCCTAAGAATAATCCTAAGAAGAATAAACTTCCATAAGAATCATTAAACATATTTTCCATTTCATATTGTGAAGAGGTAAAAATTGTATAATCTTCAGTAGTCTTTTCACTTTGAACAATATCTTGAATAACTTCTTCAGCAACTTTTGCATCTGCTTTATTTTGATAATCAATTGACATATACTCTATCGGTTGAACTTGATCTTCTAAAGCAAATAAGATGTCCTTTAAAGTTTTTTCATCTTTTAAGACAATCCCAGTTAATTGAGCACTTTTTGAAAATTCTGTTTCTAAGAAATATTTATCTTGAACTTCAGATTTCACATGAACAGTTTTTTCATTAATCTTCATTTGGTTTGGTAATTTCTCAAAATTAGAATGAACAAGAACCTCATTTTCCTTTAAAGTTTCATTCTTATGATAAGCACGATTATATTCCTCTAAAGTCATTGCTGAAAAGCTTTTGAAATCTCTAGCATCACTACCTTCACCAGTTATATATTCACCATCTTTTTGATTGTAAGAAATTTCATAAATCGAACGCGTGACAAATGCTGTAGTCTTAATATCTTTTGCTTTTAAGTTATCTTGAATTTTAGCATAGAGTGTACTTAATTCTTGTTTTGAAGGTAATTTTCCTTCTGAATAAGGGTTAATTTTCATTACAAAGTCTTCATCCTGAAGAATTTGAACAGTGTCTTTGACACCTAAGTATAATGTCACAGTTGAAGAAATCATAACGAGGATACATGTACATAAAATACAGATACTTGCTAAACCAACTGCATTTTGTTTCATACGATAGACCATTTGTGAAACAGATGTAAAATGTCTTGTTTTATAATAAAAACGTTTGTTTTTCTTTAACATCTTTAAAATCACAATTGAACCTGCAGTAAATAGGCAGTATGTTCCAATAATAACCAATACCACAGCAACAAAGAATAACGTTAATGCATCCATTGGATCTTCAATTGTTTGTGCAAGATAATATCCTCCACCCAATGTTAAGATTCCTACTAAAGTCAATAACCATTTTGTTTTTGGTTCTTTTTCACCATGTTCTCCACCACGTAATAACTCTATCGGATTTGCCAATTTAATCTGAATAACATTAAATAGATACGCTATGAAGAAAATTGCACCATAAACTATGACAGTTAAGAAAATAGTTGATTGTGGAATTTCAAAAGTGATAGCAGTTTGAATATGAGATAAATTGACTAACAATAAGAACATCAGTTTACTAAACAATGCTCCAAACAAAACACCAAAAATAAGTGATGTTAATGTAGTAAGAATTGTTTCACAAGCCATCATAATCATGACATGTTTCTTTTCCATACCAAGAATATTATATAGTGCAATTTCTTTTTTTCTTCTTTTAATTAAGAAACTATTCACATAAAAGAGAAAGATAACTGAGAAAATCATAACAACCCAAGAACCAAGCATTAAAACAACAGGGGCTGTAGAACTGGTATCTCTTAAACTTTGATTGACTGCTAAACTATGAATAACATAGAACATCATAACAGTAAAAGTACTTGTTAATAAATAAGGAAGATAAATCTTAGCATTTTTCTTAATATTTGATAATGCTAAGCGAGAATAAAAGAATTTCTTCATTTTATTTTCCTCCTGTCGCAAGTAATGTTAATGTATCTGAAATACTTTGATACATTTGTTCGTTGGTTTGATTTCCTCTATAGATTTGATGAAAAACTTGTCCATCTCTAATAAATAAAACTCTTTTTGCATAACTTGCTGCTTTGGTACTATGTGTAACCATAACAATTGTTTGACCTTCTTCATTAATTTGATCAAAAATATCTAATAATTGATCTGTGGATTTAGAATCTAATGCACCTGTTGGTTCATCTGCTAAAACTATCTGTGGATGAGTAATTAAGGCTCTTGCAACAGCAACTCTTTGTTTTTGTCCTCCAGAAATTTCATAAGGATATTTTTCAAGTAACTCCTGAATACCGAGTTTTGGTGCTAAAACTTTAAGTTTTTGTTTCATAACTGGATATGATTCTTTTGATAACACTAATGGTAAAAAGATATTATCTTTAATTGAAAATGTATCTAATAAATTAAAATCCTGAAATACAAAACCTAAATTCTTTCTTCTAAATTGAGAAATTTCTTTTTCTTTAATACGTGTAATATCTTTACCATTTAATAAAACTTCCCCACTGGTTGGTTTATCAAGAGAGGCTAATATATTTAATAATGTTGTTTTCCCACTTCCTGATTCACCCATAATTGCAACATATTCTCCTTCTTCAACACTAAAAGAGACATTGGATAAAGCTTGGACCTGTTGATTAGAAAAACGTGTCGTATAAACTTTCTTTAAATTTTTAACTTCTAAAATTGACATATAAATCGTCCTCCTTTGTACATCTTTAGTTTATGAAAAAAAGGAAATCCGTACCATAGATTATCCTTACAATTTCTTATTTCATCCTTACATTGATGTAAGTTTACTCAACCTGCAATTTATCAACATGAAAATTAATAGCAACGACTGTTCCTTTACCCAAAGTTGACTCAATAGATATTTGATAACCCAGATTATGAATAATCTGTTGACATAAGTATAACCCTAATCCACTTGCCTTTTTATCTACTCTTCCATTATGACCAGTAAATCCTTTTTCAAACACACGTGGTAAATCCTCAGGTTTTATCCCTATACCTGTATCTTCTATATAAAGCACTTCATCTTTTTCATAAATGTGAATCATTCCTTCTTTGGTATATTTTAATGCATTAGATAGAATCTGTTCAATTACAAATGAAATCCATTTTTCATCTGTAAGTATTGTTCTTTGAATAGGCTCTTTATTTAATTTAATTTTCTTTTGAATAAAAAATGTTGCTTGTTTCTTAATGACTTCATTTAAAATAGGATCTAATGCATATTCTTTTATACTTAAATCTGATGACATATGATCAATCTTGATATAATGTAAAACCATATCAACATACTGTTCAATTTTAAATATCTGTAACAATAGATCATTTTGGGGTTCTTCTTGTAATTGAACTAATAAACGTAAAGCTGATATAGGTGTTTTGATTTGATGAACCCACAATGTAAAATAATCTAACATATCATGATAATGATCATCATTTTGATTTTGTAATTCTTTATGTAAATGATCAACTTTCGTTAATAATTCATGATAGTATTCTTCAATTGCAGTTCGTGGTAATGGCAAATCAGACATATAAATATTATCTAACGATAAGATATATTCAAGCTGTGTCCTCTGTTTATAAAACCTATAGAAATCTATCACAGTATAAATAACTAAGAGTGATAAACTTAAGATTGCAGCATAATTAATAGCATCTAACAATGCATTATATAGAAACAATATGAAATAAAAAATACCAATAATTAAGAAAGAATAGATATAAAACTGTTTACGATAACACAAATAATCCCATAGCTTATTCATAATAGAGCTTATATCCTAAACCTTTTTTCGTTTGAATCAAAGAATCAAAGCCAAAATCATCTAATTTCTTTCTTAATCTATTCATATTGACACTTAAAGTATTATCATCAACAAATTGATCACTTTGCCATAAAGCAATCATTAAATCATCTCTAGAAACAAATGTTTCTGATTTTTCAAATAACATTTGCATAATCTTCAGTTCATTTTTTGTAAGTTCAATGATTTGAATTTGATAAGATATTGTTGCTTCTAAAATATTCAACACCAAATCCTTATAAGTTAATATATGAAATTGTTTTGAAAAAGAATAAGTTCTTCTTAATATTGCTTGAATCTTAGCAGTTAAAACATTTAAATCAAACGGTTTATTAATAAAATCATCTGCTCCCATATTCATTGCCATAACAATATTCATATTTTCATTTGTTGAAGAAATAAAAATGATTGGCACTTCTGAAACTTTGCGAATCTCTTGACACCAATGATAACCATTATAATAAGGTAAAGAAATATCTAAGAGAACTAAGGCAGGTTGTTCTTTCATAAAAATATCCATAATATTTTCAAAATCTTCAATAACATAAACATCGTAATTCCATTTTTCTAAATGTTTTTTTAATGTTGATGAAATGATTTCATCATCTTCAACTATCATAATTTTTTGCATGGTTCTCACCTCATTGCTTAGTATACCATAATTTATCCAAATACTTTGTAATTTTTTTATTCTTCAAATATGTTTATGTATATTTAAGTTTTGGTGAATTTAATATTGATTTTATAGATGAAATTATAAAAAATTATTGTGAAATTATCTCTACCACCATAATCAAAGAAAAAAGAATCATTTTCGTTTTGCTTAGCATGATTAACGAATTGATTCTTTTATTCAATCATTTATAACAATCTCATATTAATCATAGTCAATATCATTATTTTGATGATGAGATATGTTCTCTTTTTTTCTTTAAATTTACTAATATGATTCCTATCACTGATAGACTTATCAATCCCATCCATCCTATTGTCTGTGTTGAATCACTTGTTGCTGGATTTTTTATATCTTCAGATGTTGTACCCTTATCTATATTAAATTCAGCAGTTGCCTTTCCATCTGTTGATACAATTATCAATGTATGTTTCCCTGCACTTAATGTCTTTGTAAATTCAGGATTCAATGTCACAATTGTACTTCCTGATTTCACTGTATAATATTGTCGAGCTAAAACATTACCATCTAATAACACTTCTTTAAACTTTTCAATTGGTGCTTTGGAAACAAACTTAACATCCTCACCTGGCTTAAATGTAAAATGATTTCCTTCAGTCATAACATATTCGTCTTGTTTTGGAGGAATGACTGGCTTTGTTTTTAATCCCTTAATAGCATGATTAAGATTAGCTATTGCTGTATCAACTTCTGCTTGTGTTGCATCTTTTTTATCTACAACAGCTTGTGCTTTTTTAATTTCTTTCATTAAATAATTTAATGTATCTTCAGTATATTTATCATCTTTTACATAAGTATTTGCTTTTACAATCAATTGTGATAGTTCCAATTTATCTACCACTTCAGGTGGTAAATCTGGTTTTTCTTTCAAACCATCAATTGCTTTCTTTAAATGAATTGCATATTCATCAACAATAGCTTGCTCAGTTATATTTTTTCCACGAACAATATTGTTAATTGCAGTATTCAACGCATCAACTGTTTCTTTTTCATAGTTTGATAAATCTTTAGGAACTGTTAATAATAAGTCATCTACCTTACTATAATCAGCAGGTTTATATTCTAATAATCCTAAATATTTTTCATAATTATCTTTTGCAATATTAAAGTCTTCCAAAGAAACATTCGCCGCATCTTGTAATAATAATCCTAAATTTGTATAAGCACCTTTATATAATGCATAACTTTCTTCAGTATAATTATCTGGTTGCTTGAGTGTTATCGTTTGCATATATTCTCTTAGTGCTTTTTCACCACTCATAACTAATTTTGAATATGCTTCACTTAATCGACTTATCATATTCTTTACTTCATCATATGTTTTATCATCTGCTAAATAATCATTTGCTTCTGATAATACTGGTGCAAATTGCATCCATGAAGAGCTTATATAATCCATCTGATTTAAGTCTTTATACTCATCAATCATATCTTGTAGTTGTTTTTTGACATCAACATGTACCAATTGGAATTGATTGGCTTCAGTTATTTTTGCTAATGCATCTGTCTGTGCTAAAATATCAGGTGCTTTTAATAACTCTTTAATTTCATTAATTAATGCCATATAACCATTCCATGATTCTTGAGTATAATCTTCAGCATTTAAAGATGCTGAATTATCTACAAAAGTTTGTAATGCTGCTATATTCTCAGCAGTCGCTCTCAATGCCAATCCTTTTTGAGCTTCTAATAAAGCAAGACGAGCCTCTGTTAATTCTTGAATTGTTGTTGTAGATAATTTTTCTTTTGCAGTTGTTAAAACAGGTGCAAATGTAGTCCAACTTGAAGATGTATACACATTCTCATGATCTAATGAAGTAATTAATGTTTGCAATGCTGTATTATCTGCTTGTAAATCATCAATAGCAATTGATAGTCGATATGTAGCAATATCAATTTGATTTTGAGTAGCAGAAGCATTTTCTACTAATGATTTTGCAGCATTGAGACGTAATATTAATTCATCTCCTGTTAATTGAGTTACATCAGTGATATCAACTTTTTCAGCTAAAACTATAGATTTTTTAAGTTCTACTAATGAAATGAGATTATCTGAAGCATCATTAAGGGCTTGAATTGCTGCGTGTTTCTCTTTTTCACCAACATCACCTTCTCTATCTAATAATGCTTTTGCTGAATTCAAAACATCAGTCAATTGCTGATAACTGTCTTGTGTATAATCATCATTAGCAATATCTTTCTTCTCATTATATAATGTTTCTAAGTCAGATAAGTTGTTTGTTGCAACATCTAGAGCATCTAATCCGTTTTGTAACTCTATACTCGCAACAGTCATTTGTTCCTCTGTAGGAGAATCTTGACCTAATAATGTTTCTGCTTCTTGCAAAGCATTCTTAAATTGTTCAGTTGAAGATATCATATAACCTGATAAATCAATTTTCTTAGCATCATCAACAATTTTCTCTAAATCAGTTTTTAAAATGGCATCTGTTTGATAAATATTAATCTCACGAGCTGATGCAAAACCACCTTTACCTTCTATAGCAGTTAAACGAATATAACGGGCTGCTCGTGGAGCAAAATTAACTGTTTTGAGGTCTGCATTCAATTCCCATTTTCCAGCAGCTACCTGTTCATAATGAGTACCATCAAGACTTATTTCAAGTTTATACTGACTAATTGTACCATTACCAGCATCTGGTCTTGGTAAATAAGTATAATTTCCAATGAGTTTGATATCATGTAAATCAATTGTAATGCTTTGAGGTAATGGAACAACATTTGACCAGTTTGTATGCCACCATGTATTAAGATTATCATCAATAGCCATTGAAGCTAATCCTTCTGAGCCAACATTGGGATGCTCACTCGTTGCTGTGGCAGTCATTGTTGAATGGGGTATTAATGTTTGATTACGTTCAGTTGTATCTTCTGTAGGTACATCAGGATCAATCGTTTCAGCAGCTTTTGTTCCATATAACTCAACTTCAGCAATATTGACCAAATCATCTGCTCCAGCAGCCTTAGGAGTTAAGTATATCTTAATAGCTTTTCCTTTCACTACTTGAGATAATTCAAAGACTTCATCAACAGTGTCTCTCATAATTGTCGTTGATTCAGGATAAACTGTTTCATTGTAACAAACTGTCTCCTTATCAGCATCATCTATAATAGCTATTTTTATTTTAGAAATTCTGTTTGCACCCCATTCATATTGCGAGATAATGACTTTATTCACATCCTCATCACTATTTAAAGGTATTGTTATATAGTTTTCTGCTGGATTATTAATATCAAATTCCCAACGGCTTACTTTGCTTCCATCAACAGCATTTTTTCCACTACGATCAGCTTCTTGTGAAGCTGAATGATAGTTCCCAACAGTCACTTCTTTATTTAAAGCAACATTAGCACGTTCATAATCATCCTCACCAGCTACTTTATCACCATAGACTTCCATTTCATAGAATGAATAACCATACTCTGTAGCTCTTTGTACACCTTGGAATTTTACATACTGAATATCTGATTTCATTTCAAAATCAATATCAGATATTCCACCATTACCATTTTCTTCATTATAAACTTCTGTCCAATTTATATTGTCTGAACTGACTAATAATTTATATTTTACTGCATATGAAGCTTCCCAAAAGATTTTTATCTTATTGACATTTTGCTTTGAACCTAGATCCACCATAAAGCATGCATCATCATTATAATTAGATGCCCATCTGCTTGTACCAGATGTCACTCCATCTACTGCTTTAGTAGGGTTTAATGAATCTGTCTCATTAGCAGATGCTGTTGCTGTTTGATTTAATGCTAAATTTTCATAAATAATACTACCTGCTAATTTTTTAATAGCATTTTCATCTAATATTGTATTATAAACTTGAAAATCATCAACAATTGCTTTCACAGCATTTTCTTTACCACCTATTGTGTTTAATGGTAACATCAAAGTTTCATAATAACGTTGTGTTCTCTGTCCAAGATCATTCGTTGGATATGATCCATTCCATGAATTACATCCAGAGTTATTATTCCAATTTGGAAATGGTTTATTGATCAATGAATCAAATAAAGTTCCATTGATATATAATTTTACACCTTCATATGATCCTATCAATGTAATATGTGTCCATTCTCCTTCTTTAATATCACAATTAAATGTATGAGTATATCCCTCTACATCATATCTGATTTTACCATTATCTAAATAAAGTTTTCCTGTTTGTCCTTCCATTAAGGTTCCACTTGCTGTATCAACTGGTTGAATCCACATAGCTGTTGTCCAGCCAAAACCAGCTGATTCAATATCAGTTTTAAAATAACTTGACCCACCATTAAATTGAATCGCTTTTCCATCTTTTCCTTTGACATCTTCAGTTATGTTAGTAGCCTCTAAAATATTAACCCCTTCAACTAAATTATTCGTTTTATCATCAAGTTTAATTAACTCATTATCTTTAATGTTCTTATCAATTTCATATAAGAAATCCGTATTTGGTGCATCTCCTAATACACTCGCAAGTTTTTTCTCACTTGCATAATTATAACCCTCATTTTTCTTTTGATGACCAGCCCAGCATTTTTCTGCCACAGTATATAAATTATGTTGAATACGATAACTCACATCATTAACTGAGATACCGTTTCCACTAAAATCATTCCATACTGCAAATTGCCCACCAGAAACACCTGGATGTCCAACTGGTGCTGGGTGGTTTGCCCATCCATAATTATTATTAGGCAACCATGAATTATATAAATATTCTGCACGTCCAAATTGATTAGAATAATATCCGCCACCTGGAACAATATAAGTTTCTGAATCTTCCATAGAAATAATTTTATATCCTGCATCTAATGACTGCTTAGCATCAGCATATCCTTGGAACCATGCAAACATTGTTGCATCAGTCGTGACTGGTGTAGATCCTGAATTTTCTTTTAAAGAGCCCCAGAAAACAGCTTCTTTACCAGTCGAATTTATATACTCTAATAAATCATTACAATATTTTCTAAATGATTCTTTAGCAGAACCTGTCCCAGCTTTGTATTCATCAGTTCCTATGTTGACATAATCACCAACAAATGTAGCCTCTCCACCATTATATCCATTAATATATTCATCAAAAAGAGCCGTCACTCTTTTTAATGTCTCAGGATTTCCTGCATCTAAATACTTTACATTCCCAGGAAATTTCAATTCTGGCCAAAGATTCGTATACGCTAAAGCATGGCCTGGTGTATCTAATTCGGGAATCACATCAATGCCTAACTCCATACAGTCATATTGATAATCTCTAAATTGCTTTTTTGTATAGTGGTCAGTTGATGTTAATCCTGGATAAAGTTCACTCTCTAATCTGAACCATCCTTCAGGTTGTCCACCTAATCCATTTTCAGTTGATAATCCATTCCAGATATCATTATCACTTAAATGCAATGATAACATATTTAATTTATACCAACTCATTTGCTTTGATAAATCCTCTAAATATTCCATTGGAAACCATTTACGTGCAACATCAAGCATCATTCCTCTTTGTTCAAATAGAGGATAATCTTTTACAAGTCCACGTGGCAATTCATTTCTTCCATTATCCTGTTTTAAAATTTGTAGAAGAGAGATAGTTCCATACAAAGCTCCCGTATTATGAGTAGCCTTAACCGTTACATAATTCTGATCTGCTTCTTCTCCTCCGATATATAAATAATACCCTTCATCACCAAGCATTGTTTCACTTATATCTTCTTGTAAAAAAATATCACCTGCTTTTACATCCGATTCATTACCTGTTACTAGGGTAATGTTTCTACCAGTTAATTCTCGATAATCTTCTTGAAAAGTTCTCGCTGCTTTAGAAAATGCCTGACTTCCTAAAACAATTCTCGCATCTGTCAAATCAACTTTTCCATTACCTGCTACCCATTCACGTAATCCTGGTATAACTTGAGGTTTTTTATTTTTTCCAGAAATATTTGTTTCTTTTGCTGGAACCTTGATTGTTGCATTTGTTTCTGTTGTTGTAACCTCATTGTTTTCTTTATTGGTAAGTTTATATAATAACTTTACTGTTTGTGTTTCTAAAGGTCTTGTGACTTTACCTTTTAAAGAAATTGTTGCTTTATTATCACTCCCAAAAATTTCAACTTTATAACCTTCTAATCGTGGTAATAAAAGTTCATTGTTTTCAACATCATATAATGGTGATTCAGCAAATTCCTTTAAGTTACCCACATCTTTGATATCGATATTAAGTTTGTCAATGTTATTTTGCTCAGTTGTATCTGAATAATCATCGTTGTCTTTTTCTAAAGCATATGTTGATGTTGTTCCAAGAATTAATTGTCCAATCAACATTGTGAATACCAAACCTATCGATAAAAATCTTTTCCATCCTTTCATCACTTCATATTCTCCCTTCTCATCAATTGTTATTGAAAATAAGAAAAGACCAACCAGTATGAATATACTGATTGGTCTTGCCTACTTAAAGTAACAATCCTTTATTTTTACAAGAACATTCTATCACATATTATTTTATTTGCCAATATGATTTATAATCAAAATCTTACATTATTAATAAGAAATTCTTTTTTATCTTCCTACGTAGAGAAGTAGGAGAGTTAATTCTTAAAAAGAAAAGTTTTGATTTTATGATATTCCAATATGTGATTTTCTCAACATACTCGCTTTTACAGAATATCTCTATTTGTTAAACTGTAAAATAAATCCTTTCATTTTTAATACATTCTTTTTTAGGAATATAACATACCCTATAGATAACATACATTTTTATTTCATATTTATTCCTTGAAAGATTTCTAAAATTTGAGAAGTTTCACTAATAGAAAATTCATTATAAAAACGTAAAATACAAACACATACGAGTGGTGTATATAAATTATTAATAACATGTTTTCATATAAATTAAAATTATTATCAAGAATTTGTAAAGGACTCATTAACTGTTCAAGTACACTGTAGTCCTCTATTGTTATATCTTTATTATCACAATATGCCAGTAATTTCTTTCGACGAATTTGCTTAGGTTATTTTATGAATCCGCATAGAAAAGCATGATAGGTATTAATATATATTTATAAAAATAGCATATTTATCAAAAGATGTGATTGTTATTCCTATGAAAAAACACAAGTTTATACTCGTGTTTTTAAGGGAGAAAAATAATTTATTATCTCAAATCTTCACCATCACTAGCAATAACTTTTTGATACCAATAGAATGAATCCTTACGACTACGTTTTCCAACACCTGTTCCATCATCCTGATAATCAACATAAATGAACCCATAGCGTTTTTCCATTTCACCTGTAGATGCACTCACTAAATCAATACATCCCCATGGTGTATAACCAATCAAATTAACACCATCTTCATTAATAGCTTTATCCATCTGTTCAATGTGAGCACGTAAATAATCAATACGATATGAATCATGAATAGATCCATCAGCTTCAACTTTATCTACTGCACCTAATCCATTTTCAACAATCATTAATGGTAATTGATATTTACTATAAAAATCATTTAAAGCAATACGCAATCCTACAGGATCAATCTGCCAGCCCCAGTCACTTGCCTTTAAATATGGATTCTTAACACCAAACATCATGTTTCCACCTTGATTCTTTTCAACTTCAGGATCAGCACTCACACAAGATGACATATAATAAGAGAATGTAATAAAATCAATTGTTCCTTCTTTTAATGTTTGTTTATCCTGGTCTGTTAATTCTAGCACTATTCCTTCTCTTTCATACTTCTTTAACTGACTTGATGGGTAATACCCCCTTGCCTGAACATCAGTATAGAAATCAACACCTTGCTGCATTTTTCTTTGTTTCATAGAATCATCAGGGTGACATGTATAAGGATAAGCAGTCCCATATCCAATCATATTTCCTACCATCATATTTTTATCAATTGTATGAGCAGCCTTTACTGCCAAAGCACTTGCTAATAACTGATTACGTGTTGCATTAGCAATAATTTGAGGATCACAAGTTGGTAGCCCAGCTGCCATCCATCCACCAAAACCAATACAATTAATTTCATTAAATGTTAACCAATATTTTACCTTACCTTTATATCGTTTGAAACATGTTGTGGCATACTTGACAAAACAATCAATAGTTCGTCTATCTGCCCAACTCCCCCATTTATTTGTTAAACCAACAGGTGTTTCATAATGTGATAAAGTGACTAATGGTTCAATCCCATACTTATATAATTCATCAAAGACATGATCATAAAATTCTAATCCCTTTTCATTGGGTTCATCATCATATCCATTAGGAAAAATTCTTGTCCAGTTAATTGACATTCTAAACATCTTGAATCCCATTTCAGCAAATAAAGCAATATCCTCTGCATAATGATGATAAAAATCAGTTGCTGTATATGAAGGATAATCATAACCTTCAAAAGAACCAAAGATTGCACCTTTAGGAGCATTTAAATCAAACATCATCTGTGATTCAATTTTTCCCTCTTTTGTTTTATAAGTGACCTCTCTAGGTTTTGTTCGTGAACCTCTCGTACAACAATCTGAAGTACTGATACCTTTGCCATCTTCATTCCAGCCACCTTCATATTGATTGGCTGCGGTTGCTCCACCCCATAAAAAATCTTTAGGAAATGCCATTTAATCCAACTCCTTTCCATTACTTTCAATAACCTTTTTATACCAATAGAAACTATCTTTACGATATCTTTTCATTGATGCAGTTTTGGCTTTTTCATCATCTTCATCACGATCTACATAAATAAAGCCATAACGTTTTGTAATACCTTCTCTTGTTGAGACTAAATCTACTGCACTCCATGGACAATAACCGAAAATATTTGCGCCTTCTTCAATACCAATTTCCATTTGTCTGATTGTTTCTCTTAAATGCTCAATACGATAAGAGTCATGAATTGTTCCATCTTCTTCCAATATATCTGGTCTCCCATAACCATTCTCAGTAATAATTAATGGTAAGTGATAACGATCTGTTAAACGTCTCGCTGTTACACGAATACAATAAGGATCATATGCATGACCATCTTCACCTTTAGATAAATATTCATTCTGTGATGCTCTACCAACTCCAGGTTTATCCATCAATTTCATTAAATAACTCATTTCACGATTATCAGCATTCACCATATCACTCATATCTAAAGGATAGTATTCTAAGTATTCTGTAGTATCATTCCCATAACAATTAAAACCAATAAAATCAGGATGTCCCTCTTTTAATATTTCAAAATCACCATCATGAATATCCAAAATAATTTGATTATCCTTAAAATATTTCCATACACTCATTGGATAAGTTCCAAAAACTAAAGCATCTAAATAAAAATTATTTCTTAAGTCATCCATATTTAATGAAGCAATATAATCCATTGGTGAACATGTTTTTGGATAAGATGTTGTTATATTTGGTGCTGGACCAATTTTAGCATTCGGACACATTTCATGACACAATTTCATAGCCTTAGCTTGTGCAATCAACTGAATATGAGCTTGATTATATAAATCTGTTCCTGTTTGCAACTGATTTGTTCCACCAATCATATCTACTGCTCCAAAGAAAATGAGCATATTCTGTTCATTATAAGTTAACCAATAATGAACATCATCTTTATATTCTTTAAATAAGATTTGACAGTAATTCACATAGGTATCAATCATTTGTCTATTATTCCATCCACCATATTTCTGTTGTAAAGCTAATGGTAAATCAAAATGAAAGATTGTTACAATCGGTTCAATACCATACTTATGACATTCATGAAAAACATCTCTATAAAAATCAATTCCTCTTTGATTAATTTCACCTTCACCATCAGGCAGAATACGACTCCATGATATTGACATACGATAAGCTTTAAATCCCATTTCTGCCATTAAAGCAATATCTTCCTTAAAATGATGATAAAAATCACTGGCATAATGAAATGAACAAGTTCCTGGATTTAATTTCTTGACATCCCAAATAGATAAACCTCTGCCATCACTATCATAACCACCTTCAATTTGGGCACTAGAAGAACTTGCACCCCATAAAAAATCATTAGGAAACATTTCGTTTTCTCCCTTCTATTATGCTTCATTTTGGGCTGCAGCAGCTTCTTTAGCAACCAATTGTTTTTCATAAATCTTAAAGAATGGATACCATACTAATCCTGTAGGAATTAACATAATATAATCCCAAATTGCATTTGTCCAATTTAACGTACCTAAGTATTGAGCAAAACCCATTGGCATTAATGACATAATTGGAATCCATGCTGGAATAATAAATCCTGTCTGATATCCAATGTAATAACATAACATGACAAGAGGTATATTTAAAACATAAGGAATACAAAGAATAGGATTGAACATAATAGGCATACCAAATGTCATTGGTTCATTAATTCCAAACCATCCTGGAACTGCTGAAACTTTAGCAACCGCCTGAATTTGTTTAGATTTAGAACGCAAACCAAATAAAGCTAATGGAAGTGTATTCCCTGTTCCACCGCAGCATTGAAGTGCTGTAAACAAAGCAACTGGATAGAAGACTAAAGGCTCTCCTGCTGCTGCATGTGCAGCATTTTCTGCTAATGCAGTCATCATCATTGGCATTAAAACAGGATAAACAATCATTGTTCCATGAATACCAAAACACCATAACAATGATGCAAAGATACCAATAATAAACATACCTGGAACAGAAACTAAAACACTTAATGGAGCAGCTAAAACTGCCATAATACCACTTGCTAAATTTAAAGCACCACCACTCACACTAGAAATACCAAAAGAGATAATCATAAAGATAACAACATTAAATAACAATGGTAAAATAGATGAGAAGCCATCTACTAAAAATGGTGGACAAACATCAGGCATTCTAATGCGGATATTCTTATCAGCACAGAATTTTTCTACATGTATAACAACAAAGACAACCAAGAACCCTGTAAACATACCAGATGCTCCTAAAAAAGACATATTCAATGCAGTTGTTCCATTTTCTAAAGCCATAAATGCACCAGTTGCTACTAAGAAACAGACTGTTGAGTCAACCGCAGTTATTAATGGAGACTTCATTTTTAAATTTTTAGCATATGTATATGCCATCACAACAACAATCCATACAGATAAACAATTCATTGTATAATTATATGGCATATATAAAAAGTTATAAATTGTATCTCCATTTTCAAAAACTCCTAACATTGGACCTATCGCACAGATAATCTGAAATACAGCTCCAACCATCAATACCCCCATCATAGACATCATTGCACCTTGCAAGGCACTAAGAAATTTGTTTGTTCCAAGTTTTTGCCCAAAATCCTGGAGCTTCACCATAAATCTACTATTAAATAATCCTTCCATAATTTTCTCCTCCCTATTTTTCACTATATAATTTCTTTGCTAACTTCATAATATTAGGACAATTAGCCACTGCATAATCAAATGACTCAATAGCAGCACAAGGCAATCCTGTGTTTTCTTTAATTTCATTTAAACGATACGATACCTGTGGACCAACCATCACAATATCATAACCTGAACAAATATCTTGATATTCTGCAAGTCCTACTGCTTTAATCTCAAGCTCCTCTCCATTTTCTTTCCAGTATGCTTCCATTTTCTTCATTAAAATACTTGTTGACATACCACCAGCACAAACTAATAAAATTTTCATCTTCCTTCCTCCTATCTGTTTTTATAAAGTAATATAATTTCTTTGATTAATTCATTAGCTAACATACTCGTCATTAAATGATCTTGAGAATGAATAAGTAATATATTAATATCTTGCTTTTCTCCACTCGCTTCTTTGACCAATAAATCAGTCTGAGCTTTATGAGCTAAATTAACTGCAACATCAGATTTTTTTAATAATTCCTCTGCCTCCTCTAACTTTCCTGCTTTAACTGATTCTAATGCCTGAAATGCAAATGAACGTGCGTCCCCAGAATTGGCAATAATTGTCATTGACATTAAATCAGTTGCATTATTCTCATCCATGTGATGACCTCCTTTTTGTTTTCTTACACCTATTCTAGGAGCATTCCTATTTTTTGTAAAGGCTACCAAAATCTATTCAATTTACTTTTATATACAGTTATTGAAAAGTGTATAAGCGACAAAAAAGTCTCAAAGAAATATCATTCCTGATTTCTTGAGACAATACATGTTTGTGTATAGTATTCTGTATATCAACAGAAATAGTGTATAATTACTATAGTGAAATGTATACAAAAAGAAGCATTTTTTATAACCATTCCCAAGCTATGTTTTCATTATTTCACTTATGCTATAATAAAAACATGAAAATAATACGAACAATAAAAATCACAAATGAACAATTTTATGACTATTTAGAACAACAGCTTATCGAAGACATTAAAAACTCTCAACACAAAAAAATTTCAGCAAGTGATATTCAAAAAGGACTCAAATACAAAAAGGAGGATGCCCAATCTAAACTTGTTACTGAAATTTATATTCAACAATATGTAAGAGATGAATGTTATCGTTTTAAAGTGATATATATGTCTGATAGTACATCAATTGAGTATCGCACAAAACCTGTCGATGAAGGTCTTCAAATAACAATGACTCAACACATTCAAAGTTTTGAAGAAAAAAGACATCATAAACTTTCACGTCATTTTCATGAAGCCATCTATTTAAGTCGTATGACTCAGGCTATTTATGATATTGAAAATACAATCTTAAATATTAAATAACACCCTGTAAAGGATGTTATTTTTTATATTCTTTTGATAATCATTAATATTGTTGTCATTTCATTATCATCTATAATAATATGAAAAGCTTTTTCTAATGGTTTGAAAATTTTACTGAGAGATTGATATTCATCATGAAATACAGATAATATTTTTTGTTTCTCTATATTAGGTACAGATTGTTTTCCATCTAATAATCGTTCAACTAGACAAGCCATATGCATAAATAATCCTACTCTTTGATCTTCATTAAAATGATAGATTGTATTTAACTCATCAATAATTCCTGGTAAGATACTTTTTAATTTAGAAATAGAAACATATTTAAATTGTTCACTTAAATATTGATAAACATCTTCATAATTAAATGTTGAGGATGATATAGGTTCGAACATTAAGATACGATCTATTTCTTCTTGAGAATTTTCAAATATTTTAGAAATAGGAATAAATGGAATACCAAATATCTTTGGATCATATGTTCCAACAAAACAATGAATATCATATGTTTTTCTTAATTCAGAAACTTCATGAATTAATTCATCTTTAGCTGAAATAGCAAGTGGTATAGTTTTCATATTAAGCTTTGAGTATTGATCAATATAACGTTTTAACTGAATAGCTCCACCTTCACCAGTATGACATAATGTCACAATTACTTGATTTAATTTTTCTTCATAATTACGCATTTTATTCATTTCTAAATGTGTCAAATGATAAATATAATCAATATCGGATTCCATCGAACATCTTCTTGCAATATCTATACCAATAAGAGTTATAGGCATATTAATAAGTCTTATTTTAATATTTGTTTCTTCTTCAATTGTTTCTAGCATTGTTTTAATAGACCCCATATCATAAATAACAATAACACCTTGACCTTTATCTATTTTCATAATTAAATCTTTGATTTCTTCCATTGCTTTATGTGTATCAATATTTAATGCCAAATCATAACTATATGCATTGTAACATTGTGTTAAGGTATTGGTTGTATCACGTAACGAAGAGGCAGTTGTTTCACCATGTAAAATATAAAGCAAAACAGGATTGTTCTTTGTTTGATCCTCAGTTTCAATTAAAAACATTGCTATTAATGCCACTTCATGTACTGGCAAATCTAAATCAAATTCATCTTTAATAATACTTGCCAATTGAACACTAGCAGCATATTCAGAAGGATGATCTTGAATAATCTGAACAACTTGGTCATTGGTAATTCTTTGTTGTGATTCTTTTAAAGATATAATTGAATTAATATGTAAGCATAATCCATAAAAGACATTTGTTCGATAATTTTTACCTAATTCTTTCTTTGATGTTTGAAAAAAATGACTGACTATTTCAATAACTCTACTATCAACAATCTTAGATAACTGTTTTAAATTTAATGAACTATCATAACTCTTTAAATAATTATACTTTTTAAACAGGTTTTGAATATGGGTTGTAATCACATCACTGATTCCATGATCATTAATTCCTAATTCTAATAATTCATTATATTGTTTACTAATCTCTAAGTACATATCATTCCCATGTTTTGTTGTATCTATTGTTTGATATCCATCATTTTGATCATATATTAGAACATTACGAGAATCTAATAGAGCTTCTATTTCAATATGATTATTTTTTAATTTGATTAAACTTTTACGCACCTGATTTTTAAAATCATTGACAACCACCTGAATATTCTGATGAATATCTCTAACAACCCTTACATAGGCATTTGCACAAGCTGCTTTAATTTCAAACTTTAATTCTTTAACATTATAATCAAAATCACTTAATAAAAGAGCTCTGATTGTTTCAGAGGTAACTTCAATAGACCGCATAGAATGAGATGCCTCATTAGAAAAGAAATGATTTATTAATCCAAAACGTTCTTTAATAGATCTATCTTTTAATTCAGGTAATTCTATAATTACTGGTATAATTCTTTCAAACTGCATATTACTTTGAGGTGATTGTGAAATAATTACAAAAATATCTTTGCATTCTTTAGATTTTGTTCCATCTTCAGAATAAATTATATTTGTTTCTAAAAAAGTATAGAGTTGACTTTGTTGTTTTGCATCTAATAAATCAACATTATCTAAAAATAAGACTCCTCCTTTGGCCTTCATAAAACAACTTTTATTTAAATCATGACCTATTCCAAATAATTCATTATCTAAAACCGAAATATTTTTAGAAAAATGGCGACAATTGATTTTAACATATGGAGCTTCTTTTTTTATAACTCCATTTTCTCTTGCAAAACAATACATTGCATAGGCAAAAGATGTTGTTCCACAACCAACCTTACATGATATTAAGACATTTAAACTTTGATTAGGATAAAGAATTGCTGCTTTTGCTAATTGGATAGCTTTTCTTAAACTGCCATCATAGCCAATCAATGTTTGAAAACTCATCTCTTCATTATCTCTTATATTATCCAATACTCGATAATACACTGGTCTTGTTGATGTCTTGATTAATTTTCCTTCTTTTACAAGTTCATTTAATAATGCACTTGCATTTGTTCGTAACATCCCTAATTCATTAGCTATTGCTAAAGTATCAATTCCCTTTTCATTCCGATATGCATTCTGCTGTACAAAATCATAAACAAGTTGTTTTGCTGTTTTCATTATACACTCGCCTCTTCCCATTATTTATACAGAATATACTCCTATTATATAGAAGTTGACAAAAAAGGTAAATTATTTTTATATCATACTTAATTTTTATGATACTTCCTATGGTATATTTAAAGAAAAATAAGTGAATTTCTTTCTATTTGAAAAAAACTTAATATTATTAAAATAATTATTCCAAATACTCTTTTTTGATTTTGATAGTTTATTATATATTTTGATAAATATTTACCATTTTCTCTATTCTATTTTTAATTTCTTTTTGTAATGATTCTGGCTTTAAGACTTTGAGCTGATCTTGCATCATCATAATCCAACCAATCAATCCATCTGAGATAGGAATATTTTCAACAGTAATTAAATAATGATCTTGATAAAGTTTTTTCGCTTTTAAATTTTCACCGAAACGTGATGTAACTTCTCTGAGTAGCTTTTTATTGCATTCTATCTGTAATGTATCACGAGGACTTGCTATGTACATATTTGTTGTTTTTTCAATTTCATCTCGCATATCAAATTGCTCTCTGATTTCTACAAATGGTTGGCGAATCGTTCTAATAGTACGCATACGGTCAATACGATATGTTGTTAATTGATCTTTATATTTTTCATTATAACCAATTAAATAATAATGATTATTTGTAGAAACAATCTGATATGGTGAAATAATATAGTCTGTTTTATGGTTTCCATTTTGGGATGGTATTTCTACTAAATGATTATATTTGACTTCATAGTTTATATATTGGAATGAGAGAATGGTTTTGTTTTCAATGGCTTTCATTATTGTTGAAAGATTTAAAAACAAAGAAAAAGAAAGTTCTTTTTGAATTGGTTTAAAGTCTATGAGACGGCTTTGCTGATGAACAGATGACAATAATAATAAACGATCTCTTAATATGTTTTTATCCTCAAATTGTAAGTCCTGATGAAAGGCAATACTATCTAATAGAAATTGTAATTCTCCATCAGTAAAGAATTCATGTTCAATCATGAAGCCACTTTTCCGTTGACTCGCTATCATATTATGTCCTAGCCAGTCTTGAAAGAAATCATTAATATTTCTAATACATGAATAAACCGTTTTAATATCCACATATATATCATATTTTTCTAAACACTTCAGTATTTCTTTACCTGTAATAGATTTTCCTTGAGCTTCTTGAATGATTTTGAAAACATAATACATTCTCTTTCCCATATACTATTCCCTCCTAATGCGTTGGTGCCAATTGATAACCTCTTTTGTTTTTTGCATAATGTCTCATAAGTGATGCGTAATCATAAAAACTAAAACTACATAACAAATCTAATAAGTATTCATCTTGACAATCTTCTAATTTCTTTAAATAAAGATATGCTAAATGATAATGATCTTCTAATAAGCAGATTCTTGCACATTCTTCATATTCTACTTCATAGTAGTTATGGAGCTTAGAAATTAAATCTTCAAATGATATTGCCTGATAATCTATCAATTGTCTTAAAACACAATATTCATTAATTGTTATAGCTTTTTTACATATTTTTTCAAGCAATTGTTTCTTTAAATCAATATAACTTTGATATTTAAACAATGAATTCATCATAATTAAATGATATTCTAATGAATCATAATCTGTTGCTTTATATAGTGCTTTTAATGCATCAATATAAAATAATTTATTTATTTTTTCATCACTCAATAATAATTCAAATTGTTTGTTTGTTAAACAATCAAAAATTAATTCTTTTAATTCTTTACGTCTACTTATCTTTAATAAATAATCTTTCTTTTCTCCCAATTGAATATCATTTACAGTTTTATAGTCTTTTCTCATAATCCCATCTCCTTCGCTTTCATTATACTAAGTATACGAACTTAATGAGTTATATATACCTATATTAACACCGTTTTTTAGGTTTTAAAATAAAAAAAGTTAAAACCATAAAAATTATAGTCTTAAACTTCTCTTTATTCTTTCTTATTTTGACACAATGATTTCTTAATATTATCAGTTTTTGAAATAGAAAATATTGCTGTTCATACAACTGATTTATTGTACTCTTCTCTATCACTATTTCTATATCTTTTGACAAAGTAACGAGTTATTCTCATAATATTGATATACTTTATCCCCCTATGCTCTTTTTTAGATCATCATTATTTACTCTTGAAACTACATCGCTTAAATATTATCTATAATTATGATTTAAGTTCATTACGTTTTGATTTATATATGATAGAATAGACATAAAGTTGGTGAAAATAATATGAAGAATATTCAAAAAATCGAATTTCATTGTGGTACTAAAGAAGAATTATTTTCAAGTATAACAGATTCTTTCCCTTATATGAGTTCATGTGCAGAATTAGATAAATTTCCAAATCGTTGTGTCCCTTGGCATTGGCATAAAGAAGTAGAAGTTTTTATAGTTGAGAGTGGTTCTCTTATATATTATACATCTGATGGTGAATATATATTTCCAAAGGGTTCAGGAGGATTTATCAATAGTAATGCACTTCATATGACCAAAGTCATTGATAATAAAAATGCTACTATTCAATTCTTGCATTTATTTGATAGTTCTGTTATTAGTGATAAAAAAGGTGGTAAAATTGAAACAGAATATGTCAACCCACTTATAAACTTTAAACAGATTAAAATAATACCTTTATATCCAGATAATGATAATCATAAAGATCTATTAAATCTGATTTCAAAATCTTTCGATATCCATGAAAGTGATTTTGCATATGAATTAAAATTACGAAATAGCCTTTCAGAAATATGGTATCATTTATTTGAAATATCCAAACCTATAAGAAATATACAGATAGATAATAACAGTGATAAAATGAGATTAATGATGATATATATTCATGAACATTATCATGAAAAAATAAAAACAATAAATATTGCTAGTTCTGCCTTTGTAAGCGAAAGGGTATGCTTTCGTGTGTTTAAAGAATGTATTCATATGAGTCCATTGGAGTATCTAAATAGCTATCGGTTACAAAGAGCATGTGCAATGCTCATGAATACTTCTAAACCAGTGACTATGATTGGCTATGAATGTGGCTTAGGGACTAGCAGCCACTTTTCAGATTTATTCAAAAAAGAATTTGGATGTACTCCCTTGCAGTATCGTTATAAATGGCAGAAATATAACTTTTAATGGCAGAAATATGATGTTATAGAAAGGAAATTTTTATTATAATAATGACAATCAATATTGTGAAGTTATCAAAAAAAGGAGAATTTGAGAATGAATAAAATCAAGTCAGAAAAATCACTTATAAACATGGATAATATAAAAATCATTTTTTTTGATATTGATGGTACTCTCATCGATATGAATAGAAAATGCATATCTGAAAACACACTTAAAACTTTAATACGCTTAAAACAAAAAAAGATTATTCTTTGTATTGCGACTGGAAGAAGTCCTTTGGGTTTACCACACTTTGATGAAATAGAATTTGATGCTTTTCTCACATTTAATGGTTCATATTGTTTTAATAAAAGAGAATCTATCTTTAGCAATCCAATTTTAACCACAGATGTAAAACAGATTATAAAAAATGCATCATCTATCAATAGACCAGTATCAATTGCTACAAAAGAAAGATTAATTTCAAACGGAAAAGATAATGATTTAGTGCAATATCACTCTTTTGCAAATCTTGAAGTCAATATTGCTGATGATTTTGAATATGTCCTCAATAATCAAGAAATTTATCAAGTATTAGTAGGATGCTGCAAAAAAGATTATTCAGAATTAATGAAGAATGTGTCCCATGCAAAAATAACTGCCTGGTGGGATAGAGCTGTCGATATTATTCCAGCAAATGGTGGCAAAGGGGTTGGAATCAACAAAATTCTTGAGTATTATCATTTAGATAAATCAGAAGCACTTGCATTCGGAGATGGGAATAATGATATTGAAATGCTTCAATCAGTTGGTTTAGGTGTTGCGATGGAAAATGCTTCAGACGACTTAAAAGCAATAGCAGATGATACATGTGGTCATGTTGCAGAAGAAGGTATCTATCATTATTGTATTCGACATAAATTAATATAAGGGGGTTCAAAAGACAGATGATTGATAATATTGATATAGCTGTAGCGAAGCGAGAAATTGAAATGGCAAGTATCCTCAATCCTGGTCCCTGGGTTGCTCATTCATATAATGTAGGCTTAGCAGCAAAATATATTGCTGAGGCATGTGGAATGCTAAATGCAGATAAAGCTTACATATATGGACTCTTGCATGATATAGGTCGTAGAAATGGTATATCTGCATTAAAACATACAATTGATGGATATGATTATGCTATGTCAAAAGGCTGGAAAGAAGTTGCAAAAGTATGTCTCACTCATTCATTTCCCATAAAAGATATTGAAGCTGATATCGCAAAAAAAGATATTACCGAAGAACAGTATCAATTTATGAAACATTATTTAGAAAACATAGATTATGATGATTATGATAAACTGATTATACTTTGTGATGCTTTAGCTGACAAACAGGGTTTTTGCATCCTTGAAAAAAGATTTATCGACACAACTCGTCGTTATGGTATTTATCCTTTTACAGTAGAGCGTTGGAATCAAACATATAATTATAAAGCATATTTTGAAGAAATGATAGGTACATCCATATATACCCTTCTCCCAAATATAGAATCATGTATTTTCAAGTAAGTAGCATTGACTTTGGAATCTGATGAAATAAGTATATTTTAGTTTTCACCTAAAATATACTTACTTCATTTTTTAATTACACTATATGTATTTAACAAATAATGATAAATAATAAACCAAATAAAAAGAGAACCGAGTTCTCTTAAAATTATATTCTATTCTTCATCAATTTCTTTTTTTAATTCATTGATTTCAGCATCAAAATTATATATCCGACTTCTCATTTCAGAAACTTCAGCATCAATAGAATTTTGATCTTCTAAAAGTTGAAAATAATATTTACCAAGTTCCCTATAAACATCATCACGATCAGATTCAAGATTTTTAATCTTTAATTTAATCTTTGCAGTTCCTGCAAATTCTTGTGTTTTATCAATTGCCTCTTCAGTAAATTTAGCAGCTTTTTTTGTTAAATCATCAAACAAAGCCATAATAAGACCTCCTTATTATCCTACGTATTTTTTGATATATTGAACACCTATTCCGCCTACACCCATATGAGCACCAACAACTGCAGGAAGTTCTCTAACTTCTAATTCAATATCACCAATTTTATCTAAAATCATTTGTTTCACTTCTAATGCAGACTCTTCACATAGAACATGTTCTATTGTCACTTTATATTGCTTTGCAGTAACACCTAAATCAATCATGCGATTGACAACAGTTGCTTTGGCTTTTGATAAAGTCCTCACTTTTGCTAGAGTATCAATTTTACCACCTAAATCATAATTTAATTCCATAACTGGAACTATCTTTAACATTCCTGCTAACATAGCAACTGCTGGTGTTATTCTTCCACCTTTTTTTAAATGATCAAGATTTGGTGCAACAATAATTGTTCCTGAATCTTCAACCATGCTCTCCATAATCTTTTGTATTTCTTGGGCATTTTTTCCTTCTTGTACTAATTTTGCTGCTGTGAAAGTCAAATACTTATGATTTCCTGCAGTTCCTTTAGTATCAATTAAGGTAATAGGTATTTCAACCATATCTGCAGCAACTTTCATTCCATTCAATGTTGAAGAAAGACCAGTAGCTATTGGTAATCCAATAACTTCATCATAACCTGCATCTTTAATTTTTTGAAGGATCTTAACCATCTCACCTGTTGGTGGCTGAGAAGTCATCACCATAATATTTTCTCTATCCATTGTTTCAAAAACCTCAATACTAGAAATATCTTTTTGATCCAAATATGTTTCATTTTCCATTGTAATACATAATGGTACAATAAAAATTCCTTGGTTTTCATACTGACCTAATTCAATTTGACAACCACTATCCGATAAAATAGCTATCTTACTCACTATTATCCCCCATTTCTTTACTTTTAACTTAGCCTTATTATAAAACATTAATTCATTTTTGACAATCAAATGAATTCATATATAATAAAGAAAAAGAAGGTGAACGAAATGATTTCTGTAAAAGAAGTAACAACTCATACAATTGTCATCAAAAAGTCGGAATTTGTCTGTCACTTAATTCCATGTAGTGATATTGAGCAAGCAAAAAGTCTTATAGCACAATATAGTGATTTAGAAGCAACACATAATTGTGTAGCTTATATCATTGGCTCTCATGAACGTGCAAATGATGATGGTGAACCTTCCCAAACAGCGGGAATGCCTATGCTTAATGTTTTAAAAATGCAAAACCTTACAAATATTATTGCGATTGTTACAAGATATTTTGGAGGTATTAAACTAGGTGCTGGTGGATTAACTAGAGCTTATACTCAAAGTGTTGCTGAAGCTTTAAAACATGCTGAGATTGTTGAAAAAGAGTTGGTTGATTTGTATAAAATATTTATTGATTACTCACATACACGTAAGTTTGAACATTTATTAAAACAACAAAACATAAAATGCCTATCTCAAGAATATAATGAACAAGTCTCATACCTTTGTTATTTAAGGAATACATCTTTTTTAGACCAAATCCAAGAAATAACAAGTAATCAATTTTCCTATGAAAAAATCGGTAGTGATTACATAGAAAAAGAAAATTGACAAAATACTGCATACTTGTTATAATTCTTGCATGATGAGGGAGTAGTTAGCACATATAATGTGTAATCATGTCAACACATCGATAACTATTTATCTGGCACGATTTTAAATGATGAGACTTGTCTGTGGATACCACAGCCATGTCTTTTTTTATGTATGCGAGGAGGGCAACTTATGGGATTTATTGAGATCGTCATTATTGGCGTAGGACTAGCAATGGATGCATTTGCAGTGAGTGTTTGTAAAGGATTATCAACAAGAAAATTAGAATGGAAACATGCTTTGATTTGTGGTGGATATTTTGGTGCTTTCCAAGGTCTCATGCCATTAATTGGTTATATTTTAGGAGTCCAATTTAAAAATAAGATTGAAAATATTGATCACTGGATAGCATTTATTTTATTAGGTTTAATAGGTATTAATATGATAAAAGAAGCTTTTAGTGAGGAAGAGGAAAACTGTGTTCCTGATTTTTCATTCAAGGCTATGTTGCCTTTAGCAGTTGCAACCTCAATAGATGCTTTAGCTATTGGAGTGACATTTGCATTTTTAAATGTCAATATTGTTTATGCAGTCATAGTTATTGCTGTGACAACGTTAATTATATCTATGACTGGAGTCAAGATTGGTCATGTATTTGGTTCTAAATATAAATCTAAAGCTGAAATCACTGGTGGTGTTATTCTTATCTTAATGGGTCTTAAAATTTTATTGGAACATTTAGGATTATTGATTCTTTAATTCAAATTGAATTCATATTCGTGGGTATAATTATAGATAGAGGTGAATATTATGCATGATGTTGCAAAATTGTATGAAGTCTATATAAATCGTGAACTTCAAACAACAAAAAACGAAATTTTAAATGTACAAAGATTAAACCAAAAGATTTTATCCTTCTTACATGATTTAGCAGAGGTTTCTCAAGATTCAAGATGTTATTTATTTTGGGAAAAAGAAGAACCTATTATTCATCAACAATTGTTAGAGGACTATCTAAGCGGTTTAACAATGTTGATGTCGATAGGTTATGAATTGAGAATAGATAGTATAAAAAATTATAATGAGTTACCTATAGCTACTGATATTTATTCTTTATTTTTTAAGATTTACCATTCTATCTTAAAAGTTCAAAGTCATTATTCTAGTGAAGATTATCAAAATACAATTGACGATTATTTCACATTAGGATTTGCTCTAGGAATTCAAATAGATGAAATACTTGATAATTATCAAAACGATTAATCCTCTTTATGAGGATTTTTTCTATAACACATCCTATGTAGAACATGATATCTTGTATATTCAGTATTTATAAGGTTTCATCTCAATGTAGTTGTAACGACAACAGCACCACACAGCCTGTGCCCTAGCCTCTCTTTATTTCCGTTTTCAACTTTGATAATATTAAACCAAAAGATGTAAGCCTTATACTCATTTTATTAAAAATATATTGTTTACAATCCACATATTCTTTCAAATTATTTGATTCTTGACTTTCGATTAAGACTATTTTTATAATTATTAAATTCCTGAAATGTTAAATTGAGATCAACACTATAGAGTTCAGTCACAGGTCTAGCAATACCTCCACTTAAATTCACATAAAATTGATTAATTGCTTGAATAGCACTTTACATTTTAGCAGGGATATTTAATCGCACTAATCACTTTTATGAAAGTGTAAAAACTAGACATTTTATGATTCATTTATCATATATTTTTATTTTAATCAATTGATTTTTAAGTGTTATTTTATATGTTTTATATTTAAGATATGTTAAAATAAGTCCAAGGATGTGACAGACATGAAAATATTTATTAAAAATTTACTCAATCCCTTTTTTATATTTATATATATGATATTTGTTTATATCCTATATCAACTTTGTAAATATGGTAGAGGATTCTTTTCAGGTGAAATAATAATCTTAACTGTTTGTGGTTTTGCACTCTTTATATGGTTTATCATAAGTATTATTTTTGCTTACCAGAAAAAAGAGATAATGACTATCTCTTATAAATATTACCTTAAAATTGCTATTGTTGTTATGCTTGTTGTAACATCATGGAGTGGATATAAGATTTTTCATATGGCGACTCGCTATGAAGGTGAATTAGGATTTTATCTTAATGATTTCTTTAATAAAAAGCAATTAACTATAACAAATGATAATTTATTTGATGGCGGTTTTCTTATATTTATGGATGATCTCATTAAAGAATTTGATATTTCAAATAAAATTTATTTAAATGATTCTTTTGAATTAAAATATAATAATGATGGTATTATTCAATCTTTTCACTTTATGATATATGACAATAATAAAAATACATATCTTGTCTCTTATCAAAAAAATAATGAAAATAAAGTTGTTGTTCATTTAAATAATTATTTAGATATGGACTTTGATGATAAATATGATTTTCAACCTCTATTAGATGCTTTAAAGGTTATTCCTTATAAAGAAAGTTTTATTAAAAATCAAGAACTCTATCATATACTTTATTTTGGACAAAGAGATTGGGGATACAACAATACTGGAATCCGTTATATTGATAAAACTGGACACATGATTACACCATTACAAACACGTCAAATCATTGGTTATACGATTTCAATTGAACCTATCATGAGTGGAACAACCAATCCTTACCGTTACATTTACGTCAATGATATAGAAAAAATTCCAGAAACATCTCCTCAACAGAATACACCACCTCTATCAGAAGTACCTCAAGATTCGGGTTCACTTTCGAGTAAGATCATGAATATAACATACGAATTATATGTAAGTGATGCTGCAGCAGGTAGTCGTTTCTATAGTTTGAAGAAAATAGATGAAAATGGAACAACAGTTATTAATAAAAATCCATTTTTAGATAATATTGGTGTTGCTAATGGTATTCATTTCTTTAATCAAAAACTTGGTTTTATAAGTATAACAAATGCCAGTAATGATCATTGTGAAGTCTATAGAACTCAAGATGGTGGTTTAACATTTAAACAAATTAAATTAAAGAATACTGGAGATTATGATTATCTACAAATTCCTTATGAAGACAATGGTCACTATATTATGAAAGTATCAAAAGGTTCACAAAGTGATAGTGATACAGATTACATTATTTATCGTTCTAAAGATTTAGGACAAACATGGACAAAACAATAATTATTGGAAAAGAGAGCAAAACTATAGTTAGTCTAATAGTTCTGCTCTCTTTGTATCTAAGAGGATATTTTATTGTATAGTCAAGCAATATTGACATATAATTATTTTCATCTATTCTATAAACACGATAGATAAGTAGTCTACATTATAAAGCATTATATTCTGTTATAAAAAATAATAGTATTTTAAATTGAAATCATTATATTCTCTTCATGTTTGGGAGTGTAATATAAAGTGTGTAAATAGATAAACTACTGCACACTTTTTTAAATATTGATACAATAAAAGAAAAAGGAGATACATATTTATGGCGAAAATAAAAAGAGATCCTAAAGCTGTTGCTTTAGCACAAGAAATAGTAGATCATTATAATCCTGAATCGGTAGAAGATATGGATGAAGCACTAAAAGAAATATTTGGTCCTTTATTCGAAAGTATGCTTCAAGGAGAATTGAACAATCACTTAGGATATAGTCCTCATTCTAAAGAATCTAAAAGTACAACCAATCGAAGAAATGGTTATGGTAATAAATCATTGATAACTACTAGAGGTGAAATTGATATCGAGGTTCCTAGAGATAGAGATGCAACATTTGAACCTAAGTTAATTCCTAAACGTTCTAGAGATGTATCTGCGATAGAAAACAAAGTACTTGCTATGTACGCTAGAGGAATGTCCCAACGAGATATTTCCAATACCATTGATGATATATATGGGTTTTCAATCTCTGCAGATACCATCTCTGATATAACGGATTCTATTCTACCAGAACTAGAAAACTGGCAGACTAGGCCATTAGAGAAGTGTTATGCATTTATGTTTGTAGATTGTATGTACGTAACTATTAGGAGCGATTATGAGACTAAAGAATACGCAGTATATACAATTCTTGGTTACAATTTAAAGGGGCATAAGGAGGTGTTAGGATTATGGTTAAATGAAAGCGAGAGTAAACATAAGTGGATGCAGATATTTGATGAGATTAAATCTAGAGGAGTGGAAGATGTATTCTTTATTTCTATGGATGGAGTATCTGGTTTAGAACAGGGAGCTAAATCGATATTTCCAAATGTAGTGGTACAAAGATGTATTGTTCATTTAATAAGAAATTCTATTAAATATGTACCAAGTAAAGATTATAAAGTATTTACGAGTTCATTGAAAAAAGTATATGGTGCTCCTACATTAAAAGCCTGTAAAAGTGCCTTTGAATCCTTTCGACAGCAGTGGTCACAATATCCAGGGGCAGTAGATGTTTGGGTTAGAAACTTCAACCATGTGGAACAGTTATTTGATTATGGCGCAGCTATTAGAAAGATTATGTATACGACTAATGCAGTAGAGGCTATTCATTCCAGTTTTAGAAAAGTGACAAAAAAAGGCGCTTTCCCAAATGAAAACGCACTTCTTAAATTACTGTATTTACGAGTGAAGGAACTTGATCAAAAGTGGGTATCAGGTCATGTGCCTAATTGGTCAATGGTCATGAACCAACTTCTGATCAATGATAAGTTCACCGAAAGAGTTAATAAATATTTGATTTATTAAAAGAACTTACACAGTTTTCTTGACACTCCCTATGTCTATTTTAATATAAAATAAAACTGAAAGATTTATTTAATTCCTCCAGTTAAATTATAGAGCCGTTAATCCTTTTCCACCTGTTCCTTTTAATTTAGTGGAGCAGGATGTGTTCTTTGAAAATTTGATACACATTCATCAGATACTTTCCTGTTAGATTCAGCACTTTAACAAGTACGCTTGTCGGTTTATACTTGGTTATAAAATTAGGTAGCACCTAATTTGCGATTACATCTAACAGTATTAAAGATACTCCTGCATAGCCACAGACTCAAGCAATGGGTGCAGCCCGGAGAGATCCTCGGGGAGGTGAAATTCCTGTGATATTGATTTAGCAAGTCAATAGTTTGATGAAATCCCGTACTGAGGGTATTAAGACAAATATCAGTTAAAACTAAAAAAATAAAAGAAATAAATATTATGAAAGTCAAGGTATTTATATGTACTTTGGCTTTTTTACATATTAAGGAGGAAATTTTAATGAAAAGAAAAAATTATAAAGTAAAAGTTAAATTGATATTTGAAACAACTATGGATCATTCACAAACAAGTATGCAAAAGGCACAAGAAGATGTTAATCGTGTTTTAACAGATTATTTAAAAGATAAGAAGTTAAATATATTAAATCTATTTAATGATAGACCACCACACATTATATATAAAGTTGAAAAGAAAGATGATTAAATCTGATATAAAAAAAGGAGATATTTATTATGCGACACTAAATCCTGCTATTGGAAGTGAGCAAAAAGGAGAAAGACCAGTGGTGGTTCTTCAAAATGATTGTGGCAATAAATATAGTCCGACTGTTATAGTTGCTCCATTAACAAAGATAATAAAAAAAGAAAAATTACCAACACATATTTTAATTCATAACAATGATTTTTTAAGGTATAATTCTTTAATTTTATTAGAGCAGGTTAGAGTAATTGATAAAATAAGAATATTTGCCTATTTAGGTAAACTAACAGAGCCTCAAATACAAAAGATAGATAAGGCTTTAATAAATGTTTTTGAAATAGATATTAGAAGAATAGAAAGAGAGGGAAAAGATGTTAAAAAATTTTAATAAAAGAAAAAAATATATTGTAAGTATTAGTAGTAATAAAAAAATGGAATATGTAGAAGTAAGTGCAAAAAACAAAAAAGAGGCAAAAAATATGGTTATAGATGTTTTAATGAAATGTGACTTATTTCCTTTTGTATCAAAAGATAACTTTCAACTATTGTGTAAGAAGATATGAGTTTATAAACTCATATGTAGGAATAGAAAAATTCCATATTAAAGGAGAGGAAGATTAAAAATGAACAATAAAGAAATTGAAAAATTGGCAGAAAAGTTAGAAAGATGTAGAAAAATATCCTTAGATGAAGTTAATCAAGATGAAGTAGATGAAATAACTGATATAAAAATTGATAAAAGAAAACAAAGTGGAGAAAGAATACTTGATTTTTTAAATAAGGTAAAAAACCCTTATATTTTTAAAGTTAATGGAAAATTAGTAAGAATAAGATTTTCTGATACAAACAAAACCGCCAATGATTGCTTGACGAATGTACTTAAAAATCTATATAGATAGTCAAGTTTACAAAATTAAAATTTCTACCTTCGTAAAAAAATAAAATTTGAATTATGATTTGTTTGTAATTTGGAAGGAGGAGGTGGAAATGTCAGGTCGTGGCAATAAAAAACTAAGTCGAAAAAACGATGAAAATAGAAGATGGCATATTGGTGTATATGGGAGAAGATCATTTGATGATGGAGAAAATAGTGAATCTTATACAATTAAAAATCAAAAAGCGTTGATTGAATCGTTTCTGGAAAATAAGGCTAACATTGAGATTGAAGATTACTATATTGATGATGGCTATACCGGTACTAATTTTGAAAGACCGGATTTTAAAAGAATGTTGCAAGATGTGGTTAATGGAAAAATAAATGGTATTATAGTAAAAGATTTATCAAGATTAGGGAGAAATCATAGAGAAGTTGGAAAATATATTGAAGAAGTATTTCCTGTTTATGACATACGCATTATTTCCGTAAATGATAATGTAGATTCTTATTTAGATCCAGATTCAATAAGTAGTTTGATAGTACCTGTAAAAAATCTTATGAATGAGAACTATTCAAGAGATATATCTAAAAAAGTTGCAAGTGCTTATAAAGTAATGGCGAAAAACGGTGAATTTGTTGCAGGAACAACACCTTATGGATATATGTTAGACTCGGAGAATAAACATCATTTAGTAATAGATCCTGATGAAGTTGATATTGTGAAAAAGATATTTGATATGGCATTATCTGGAAGTGGACGACCAACGATTTGTAAATATCTTAATGATAGTGGGATTTTATGTAGAAAAGAAATTCAAAGAAGAAAGAAAAGAAAATTAACACTAGACCCATTTGAAATAAAGTCGAATTATCTATGGAGTACATCTACGATTGGTAGAATGCTCCATAATGAATCATATATTGGTAATTTAGTTCAATTAAAAACAACAAGAGCAACTTTTGGAAGTAAAAAAATCATTTCAAAAGATGAAGATGAATATATTCGTTCTCAAAACACTCACGAAGCAATTATATCTAAGGAAGATTTTAATAAGGTACAGAAGTTAATAAAACAAAATGATAAAAATAAAAAACATAAAGCACCAACAAATTATTCGATATTTAATGGAATACTTAAATGTTCTGATTGTGGTAGAGCAATGACTAAGCAAGAGGATTTAAGAGGGAAAACCCAAATTTCTAATTACTTTTGTATGACTTATTTACAGGTAAGTAAGTCTTGTTCGCCTCATAAAATAAAAACAAGTGATTTAGAAAATGCTGTTTTAGAATCTATTCAATTACAAGTTAAATTAGTAATAGAGTTGGAAAAAAGTTTATCTAAACTCTATTTTAAAAATAATCAGGGCTCTATTGAAAATGAATATAAGAATAAAGTGAAAATTGCAGAACTTAAAATATCGAATTTAAAAGAAGATAAAAGGAAATATTATGAAGAATGGAAATTTAATAAAATAGAAAAAAGAGAATTTATTAAATTATCCGAAGAAATTGAAAATAAAATTACTAAATTAAATGAAGATATAGAATTATATACATTTACTTATAAAGAAAATATCAAAAAAATTAGAAAGAATGATTATTGGATAGGTCATTATAAAAGAAATAGGAAGATTAAAAGACTAACGAAAGAAGTTTTAAATGAACTTATAGATGTTATTTTCGTTAGAAAAGATGGAACTTTGGATATTAAATTCAAGTATCAAGATGAATATCAAAGTTTAGTAAATTATTTAGAGGAGGAAGCAAAGGAAAATGAAAAAGTGGATATTAGGAATATATCGCAGGCGTTTGTTCGATGAAAAAATAGAAGAAGAATCAAATAGTGTTGTAAACCAAAAGAAACTTATAGATGACTACCTAGTTGACAAGGATGATATAATGATATATAAAGATTACGTTGACGATGGTTATACTGGTACAGATTTTGATAGACCCAGATATAAAAAAATGCTTAATGATATAAGAAAGAAAAAAATAAATGGTGTCATAGTAAAATATTTATCAAGATTAGGGAGAAATTATATTGAGGTAGGAAATTTTATTGACGAAATAGTACCACAGTATGGATTAAGATTTATTTCAATAAATGATAAAGTAGATTCCTATTTAGAACCTAATGTAATGGATTCATTAGAAATACCATTTAAAAATCTTATGAATGAAAGTTATTCTAAGGATTCTTCAAAAAAGATGCGTTCATCACTTAAAGCAAGTAAAAAGTCTGGAAACTTTATAGGCAAAATTGCTCCTTTCGGTTATTTGAAAGACCCAGAAGATGTTCATAAACTTATTGTTGATAAAGACGCTGCAATTATCATAAAAAAAATATTTAATCTAGTATTAAAGGGAAAAAGCAAACAGGAAATAATAGAAGATTTAACTAATAATAATATTTTAACACCAAGTATTTATTTAAAAGAAAAATATAGTATAGAGGTTGGTAAAATATCAAAGAAATGGAATACAAAAATGTTAGATGCTATATTGCAAAATCAAACATATATAGGTTCACTTGTTCAGTGCAAGAGAACTAGAATAAGTCATAAAACACATAATATTGTAAGAGTTCCAGAAGATGAATGGGTCATTTCAAAAGAAAGACATAATGCAATTATTGATGAAGAAATTTTTAATCAAGTACAGGATATTCTATATAATCGAAATGTTAGAGTTAATAAAGAGGGTAAATTTTATAAATATACTGGTTTTTTGAGATGTTCTGAATGTGGTGCAAATTTATATAGACTTACAAAAATAAAAAACAAAAAAGAAAAAGTTTTTTATTATTGCAGCACTTATATCAAAACCAAGCAATGCAATAAACATTATATACAAGAAAAGGAATTGGACGAAATTATTTTAAGTACTTTAAATCAACATATAGAATTGGTTTGTAATATAAAAGAAAAAATTGATGATACTATTTCATTATCAAGGGCAGAGTATAATGCTGAAATAAAAAAAATTAGAATAGTCGAGATAGATAAAGAATTAGAAAAATATAAATCATTATTAAATGAGCTATTAAAAGATTATAAATGTGATTTTGTTTCAGAGGAAGATTATGATGATTTTAAACAAAAATATCTATATGAAATAAATAAACTAAATATAGAAAAAGAAAATCTGAAAATCAATAAAATAAACTCTTATGATTTTGAATGGTTAAATAAATTTAAAAAAACAGGAATGATAGAATCAGTTGATAGAAACACCGTAGATAGTTTTATTAAGAATATATTTGTTGATAATGAAAAAGGTGTAGATATAATTTTTAGATATAGTGATCAATATAAATTGGCAGAAAGGTATCTGAAAAAACAAAATAATGTGATATAATATATAAGAAAAACGCTTGATTTTATTATAAAAAATTTTAGTGCGAAAGGAGTAGATTTATATGAACAATTTAGAAAACCAAGGGGGGGTTAATAAAAGTGGTATCAACTGGTTTCCTGGCCATATGGCAAAGGCACGAAGAGAAATAAGTGAACGTATGAAGGTTATTGACATTGTGATTGAATTGGTTGATTCAAGGGCTCCTTACTCATCAAAAAATCCAATGTTAAATGATATTATTAATCAAAAACCAAGATTGATTGTTTTAACTAAGAAGGATATGTCTGATGATGAAAAAACGAAACAATGGGTTCATTACTACGAATCTATTGGTTATCAGGCTATGAGCGTAAATTTAAAGAACTTTAATGAATACCAAAAGATTATTGAGAAATGTCGCAAGGTTTTGAAACCTAAAATGGATAAAGAAAAAGCTAGAGGCATCAAACCAAGAGCAATCCGTGCTATGGTTTTAGGAATACCTAATGTTGGTAAATCTACTTTTATTAATAAATTGGCTAATCGTAAGGCGACTGTAACAGGGAATAAACCTGGAGTGACAAAGGCACAACAGATTATACGAGTTGCTAAAGATTTTGAATTGTTTGATACACCAGGTGTATTATGGCCTAAGTTTGAGGATGAACATATTGCTAGAAATATTGCTCTTTTAGGCTCTATTAAACAAGATATTCTTCCTTTAGATGATTTGTTTGTATATGTCATGACATATTTGACAAAATATTATCCTGATCTATTAAAAGAGAGGTATGGTCTAGAAATTGATTTAGATGATTCGGATTGGTTACTAAAAGCATTTGATCATATTGCTCAAAAACGCAAGATCAAGTTATTGCGTGGAGAAACAGATTATGATCGTGTTATTCAACTGGTTTTTAGTGAAATTTATGATGGCAGTATTGGGAAGGTCACATGGGAGGACTATACATGTGTGAAAGATTAAGGTATGAAAAAGCTGCTTATGCATTAGGAAAATCTTACATTATTGGTTTAGATGAAGCTGGTCGAGGACCAATGGCTGGTCCGTTGGTTGTTGCAGGTGTTATTTTTGAAAAAGGATATTATCATGAAGCTATTAATGATTCTAAGCAATTGTCTGAAAAAAAGAGAGAATCTTTATATGACTTAATTATCCGTGATGCATTGGCTTATCAGATAGAAATTATTGATGTTGAAGATGTTGATCGCTTGAACGTTTATCAGGCTAGTAAAAAAGGTATGATAGATGCCATTCATCATATCGCTATTCAACCTGATTTTGCTTTGTCTGATGCAATGCCATTAGGTGATGAAATTGCCCATAATGCAATTATTAAGGGTGATAGTCTTTCTATGAGTATTGGTGCTGCCAGTATATTGGCAAAAGTGACAAGGGATAGAATTATGAAAAAATATGATTTGCAATATCCTGAATATGGTTTTGCTCAACATAAGGGATATCCTACAAAACAACATAAGGAATTACTAAAAATGTATGGCGTGACGCCAATACATCGTCGTTCTTTTCAACCTGTTATTGATATATTGAATGAACAATTAGCACTTGAACTTGAGGTTTAAGTGTTTTCTCTTGCTTGAAAGTCATCTTTTTTAAAAAAATAAAACTTTTTTAAAATAAAAAAAGAAAAATGGCATAAAAAAGATGAATATAGAAGTAGGAGGGTTATTATGGAAGAATTAGTATTGTATTTTTCGTTAAAGTATGAAGGTGATTTTCAAAGCATATATAATGCTTTGATGCGTAAAGAACAGGTGGATGAAAAATTGCGATGTGAATTGAAGAAAAAGTTGAAATCTCAATATACAACACTCTTTAGTCATGACTATCCTGAACAATTAAAGTTAATTAATTGTCCACCATTTGTCTTGTATTATTATGGAGATTTATCCTTAGTGAAAGAAAAATGTATTGGTGTTGTTGGAATGCGTGAAGTGGATGATTATGGTAAACGTGCTACTCAGGATTTTGTTAAACAGTTGATTGAACAGGATTATATTATTGTTAGTGGTATGGCACGGGGTGTGGATACAATTGCACATCAAAGTACTATCAATAAGAATGGTAAAACGATTGCTGTTTTGGGGACAGGAATAGAGTATTGCTATCCAAGAGAAAATCGGATACTCTATGATGAATTAAAGTTGCATCATTTGATAATGAGTGAATATCCTTTTATGACAGCACCAAAACGTAAGCTGTTCCCATTTCGTAATCGAATTATATCAGGACTATCAAACAGTCTTTTGGTAACACAAGCACGTCAAAAAAGTGGAACTATGATTACTGCTGGCTATGCTTTGGAACAAGGTAAAGAAGTTTATTGTATACCAGGCCGTTATGATGATTATAATGGTTGTAATGAATTGATTAAACAAGGGGCAAAAATGGTTACAAATGTTCTTGATATCATTGAAGATGAAGATTTGGGTTGACAAAATGGAAAAAAAAACTAATAATAGAAAAAACGTAGGAGGTAAGCTATGGGTAAGAATTTAGTGATTGTGGAATCACCATCAAAATCAAAAACAATTGAAAAATATCTAGGTTCTGATTATGTGGTGACTTCATCAAAGGGGCATATTAGAGACTTAGCAACAACTGGTAAAGGTGGCTTAGGTATAGATATAGAAGATAACTTTAAACCAAATTATGTTATTAATAAAGATAAGAAAGATGTCGTAAAAGATTTAAAGAAATGTGTGAAAGAAGCGGATTATGTTTATCTGGCAACCGATCCTGACCGTGAGGGAGAGGCTATTTCTTGGCATTTAGCAGATGAATTAGGATTAGATACAAACTTAACAAATCGTGTTGTTTTCAACGAGGTGACTCATGATGCAGTTGTTGCTGCTTTAAATAATCCTCGTCAGATTGATCAAAATCTTGTAAAATCTCAGGAGACAAGACGTGTTTTAGATAGAATTATTGGATTTAAGTTATCTAAGTTATTACAAAAGAAGATCAAATCAAAATCAGCTGGACGTGTTCAATCAGTGGCTTTACGTTTGATTTGCGAAAGAGAAAAAGAGATTGAAGATTTTATTCCAGAGGAATATTGGAGAGTCAAAGCAAGCTTTGAGAAAGATGATATTGCTTTTGAAGCCGAACTTGCTAAGTATCAAAATAAAAAGATTGAATTAAAAAATGCTGAAGATACTCAGCGTGTATTTGAATCTTTAGATAAGCAATTCATTGTTTCAGATGTTAAGAAAACACAGAAGAAGCGTAGTTCAAAGCCACCGTTTATTACATCTACACTTCAACAGGAAGCATCTTCTAAGTTGAATTTTAAAGCCAAACGTACAATGATGATTGCTCAAAAATTATATGAGGGAATTGATATTGGAGAAGAGACAGTAGGTTTGATTACGTACATGAGAACTGACTCTATTCGTTTGTCGGATGCTTTTATTGGAGAAGCGAAACCATATATTGAAGAGAAATACGGAAAAGATTACGTTGGTAGTGTAAAGGTTTCTAAAAAAACTGAGAATGTTCAAGATGCTCATGAGGGAATTCGTCCAACCAGTGTTATGCGTACACCTGAGAGTCTTAAGGAGTATTTAAAGCCAGAAGAATATAAATTATATGCACTTATTTATGCGCGTGCAGTTGCTTCGTTAATGGCTCCAGCAAAATTGAATTCAACAACTTTGTCATTAGATAATAATGGATATGAGTTTAAGGCTAGTGGATCAGTTATTCAGTTTGATGGGTATTTAAGAGTGTATGGAGCATATGAGAAACAAAGTGATGAAATATTACCAGTAGTGACAGTTGAAGAAAAATTACTGAGTAAAGATATTCAAAAGTCACAACACTTTACAAAACCGCCAGCTCGTTACACTGAAGCAAAATTGATTAAAGAATTAGAGGAATTAGGGATTGGTCGTCCAAGTACTTATGCAAGTATTATTGATACTATTGTAACGAGACGATATGTGGATACTGTTGATAAAGCGTTTAAACCAACTGATTCGGGACTTCTTACGAATGAAAAGCTGGTTCAATTCTTTGAAAGTATTATTAATGTTGAGTATACTGCTCAAATGGAAAAAGAACTGGATGAAATTGCAGAAGGTGAAGATGACTATGTGCATGCTTTAACGACTTTTGAAGATAAGTTTGAACCTTTGTTAGAAAATGCTTATGAAAATATGGAACAAATTCAACCTGAAAAAACTGGTGAAACATGTCCTGAATGTGGAGGAGATCTGGTCATTAGAAAAGGAAAGTATGGAGATTTTGTAGCGTGTTCTAATTATCCGACTTGTAAGTATGTGAAAAAGGAACCAGAAGATATTCAATATACTGGTGAAGATTGTCCAAAATGTGGAAGTAAGATGATTTATAAGAAGGGGCGTTTTGGGCAGTTTGAAGCATGTTCTAATTATCCTGAATGTAAATACATTAAAAATGAGAAAAAGAAAGCAGAACCACAAGTGACAGATGAAGTTTGTCCAAATTGTGGAAGTCCAGTTGTCATTAAGAGAGGACGTTTTGGCGAATTCAAGGCATGTTCTGCTTATCCTAAATGCAAAACAATCATTAAGTAAAAAGTCCCACAAGGGACTTTTTCATTGGAAAGAGGGCTAATGAAATGGAAAAAGTAAATGTCATAGGAGCTGGTTTGGCTGGAGTTGAAGCAGTGCATCAATTGATTAAACAGGGTATTCCTGTACGTTTGTATGAAATGCGTCCAGTCAAAATGACTGACGCACATGAGAGTGAGTATTTTGCTGAACTTGTTTGCTCAAACTCATTACGTGCTGATGGGTTAGGGAATGCTGTTGGTGTTTTAAAAGAAGAAATGCGGATGAATGAAAGCATCATTATGAAATTTGCAGAAGAACATAGAGTTCCTGCAGGAGGGTCTTTAGCAGTTGATCGTATTGGTTTTTCAAAGGCTGTTACAGAATACATATCAACACATCCACTGGTTGAAGTGATTCATGAAGAAGTTCACAGTATTCCTTTGGGACCGACTATTATTGCATCGGGACCATTAACAAGTGAACCTTTATCAAGAAGTATTCAAGATTTATTGAATGAGGATTATTTTTATTTTTATGATGCTGCTGCACCGATTGTGACAAAAGAAAGTATTAATTTTGAGATTGCCTATTATAAATCAAGATATGATAAGGGTGATGCTGAGTATATTAATTGTCCAATGACAGAAGAACAATTTGATCTTTTTTATGATGCATTGATGAATGCGGAGGTTGTGAAACCAAAAGATTATGAAGAAAAGTTTTTTGAAGGTTGTATGCCTTTTGAAGAAATGGCAAGACGTGGAAAACAGACATTGCTTTTTGGTCCAATGAAGCCGGTCGGATTAGAAAAAGATGGTGGGAAAAGATCACATGCTGTTGTACAGTTGAGACAAGACAATGCTGTTGGAACGCTTTATAATATAGTGGGGTTTCAAACCCACTTAAAATGGCCAGAGCAAGATCGAATTATTCATATGATTCCAGGATTGGAAAATGCGAAAATTGTTCGTTATGGAGTTATGCATAGAAATTGTTTTATTTGTTCACCACGTTATTTAAAGCCGACCTATCAATTTATTGAGCGAGAAGATTTATTTTTTGCTGGACAAATGACTGGCGTTGAAGGTTATGTGGAATCTGCCCAAAGCGGTATGGTAGCTGGTATGAATATGGTTCGCTACTTACATAATCAGGAGTTATTAGTGTTCCCAAGGGAAACGGTTATGGGCTCTCTTGCTTATTATATTACACATGGTGATGAAACGAATTTTCAGCCCATGAAAGCTAATTTTGGTATATTGCCTGATTTGGCAATACGTGTTAAGAAGAAAGAACGTAAAGATGCCTATGCAACACGTGCTATTAAGAAAATGAAGGAATTCTTAAAAGATGAATCAATTTGATAAATACGTTCAGGAATATCTGGATGTTCTTAAATACCAAAAGAATTATTCATCATTAACAATTGATGGATATAAAAGAGAAATTGAACATTTTATTGTTTATCTCAATAAAGAAAATATTTGTGATTTTAAAGATGTTAGATATCCTTTCTTAAGAGGGTATCTGGCACAGCTGCATAGTGAAAACCTATCTCCAAAGACAATCAATCATAAGATGAGTAGTTTAAGAGGACTCTATCGTTATTTACAAACTCAGGGATATATCGATGACAATCCATTTCTTTTAATTGATTCATTGAAACAACCACTCAGAAATCCTGATTTTTTATATATTGATGAGATGATGGATTTATTAGACAGTATAGATACTCAGACTTTACTTGGTAGACGCAACAAGGCATTGCTGGAACTTATGTATGCATCTGGATTGCGTTGTTCTGAAGTTGTTGAATTAACATTGTCACAGATTGATTTTGAAAGACAGCTGTTATTGATTCATGGAAAAGGGAACAAAGACCGTTATGTACCATTTCATGATTATGCTGCTGATTGGTTAAAAACTTATATTGAAGAGGACCGTCCTGAATTGATGGCGGTGAAACATCTAGAACATCAATTTGTTTTTGTTAATAAGAATGGTGCGAAAATGACAAATCGAGGAATCGAGGATATTGTTAATCGTGTAACACAAAGGTATGATGCTACAAAAAAAGTTCATCCACATACATTCAGACATTCTTTTGCAACTCATCTGCTTGAACAAGGAGTGGATATTCGAGTTGTGCAGGAATTATTGGGACATTCTAATTTGTCAACAACCCAGATTTATACACATGTCACAAATCAGCATTTAAAAGAAGTTTATGATCATGCTCATCCAAGGAATAAATAAATCCTGAATTTGCTTAGATTAAAGGTGTCTTCAGATGGTTACAAGAGTCAATATGTAAGAAGTGAACTAAAAGTTGAAATCTTGCATAAATGGCAAACAATACAAAATATTTAGAAAAATGTTGACGAATAGAACGGAAAATGCTAATATACTAATGTTGTAGACCTCTAGCTACAACCGCACATAAAAGGTGTTAAAGCAAAGCTGCCTTGGTTGGCGAGTCTGAGATCATTTATAAAGAAGGAGGTACATCATGTACGCAATTATTGAAACTGGTGGAAAACAATTAAAAGTTGAAGTTGGAGATACTATTTTTGTAGAAAAATTAGATGTTGCTGAAGGAGAACAAGTTGTATTAGATAAAGTTTTATTCATTGGTGATAAGACTGCTAAAATCGGTAATCCTTATATTAAAGGTGCGACTGTTACAGCTAAAGTTGAAAAACAAGGTAAAGAAAAGAAAGTTGTTATTTTCAAATATAATCCTAAAAAACATTATCATAAGAAACAAGGGCATAGACAACCTTATACAAAATTAGTTATTGAAGATATTAAAAAAACTGCTAGAAAAGCTGCTGCTAAGAAAACTGAAGAAGCTACTGCAGAGTAATGATACAGGTCGTTATCAAAGAAAAAAATCAACAAATCTTAGATATTGAGGTTTCTGGTCATGCCAATAGTGCAGAACATGGAAAAGATTTGGTTTGTGCAGGAGTAAGTACGGCTTGTGTTGGAATTGCAAATGCATTAGTTAAGAATCATTTCCTTAAAGATCAATTAGGAAATCTTGATATTCAAAAAGGTTATGTTCATATTGAGGTTCTGAAAAGTCAAAAAGATATACAAGTGGTACTAGAGACATTTGTGACAATCCTTGAGACAATAGAGGAATCTTATGCAAAATACATGAAAATCACGAAGATGGAGGTATAAACCATGATGTTCAAATTAGATTTACAGTTATTCGCTTCTAAAAAAGGTGTTGGGTCAACTAAGAATGGTCGTGACTCTCACTCAAAAAGATTAGGGGCTAAATTATCTGATGGACAATTCTGTACAGCAGGTTCAATCATTTACAGACAAAGAGGAACGAAAATTCATCCAGGTGTAAATGTTGGTAAAGGTGGAGATGACACATTATTTGCTAAAGTAGATGGTGTTGTTAAATTCGAAAGAGACGGAAGAACAAGAACTAAAGTTTCAGTTTATCCAGCTGCTTAATGGGGAACCCCTTGTAATGGGGTTCTTTTTTTGAATAAATATGAGAGAAGGTGAAGAAATGAAATTTATTGATAAAGTTAAGATTTATGTCGAAGCTGGTAAAGGTGGAGATGGAGTTGTTGCATTTAGACGTGAAGCTCATGTTCCGAAAGGTGGTCCATCTGGTGGAGATGGTGGAAAAGGTGGAAGTATCATTTTTGAAGCAACAACATCCTTGTCAACATTGTTAGATTTTCGTTATCATCGTGAGTATAAAGCACGTAATGGTGGAAATGGTATGGCGAAAAAGATGCATGGTGCTGATGCTAGTGATATGATTTTGAAAGTCCCAGTTGGAACTGTTATTTACGATGAAGATACTGGAAAAATATTGGCTGATTTAACTGAAGACAAACAGCGTGCTGTTATTGCTAAAGGTGGACGTGGTGGACGTGGGAATACCCGTTTTGCGACAAGCCGCAATCCTGCCCCAACAATTTGTGAACGTGGGGAACCAGGAATTAAATATAATTTGACTTGTGAGTTAAAGTTATTGGCTGATGTTGGCTTGGTAGGATTTCCTTCAGTTGGGAAATCAACTTTCCTATCAGTTGTTACACGTGCTAAACCTGAAATTGCTGATTATCATTTTACAACAATTGTTCCTAATTTAGGTGTTGTTCAAGCAAAAGATGGAAGATCATTTGTTATGGCTGATTTACCTGGTTTAATTGAAGGGGCTAGCCAAGGTAAAGGTTTAGGTCATCAGTTTTTAAGACATATTGAAAGATGCCGAGTTATTGTTCATATTATTGATATGGGTGGAACTGAAGGACGTGATCCCTACGAAGATTATCTGGCAATTAATAAAGAGTTAGGTGATTATAAATATCGTTTGTTGGAAAGACCTCAAGTGATTATTGCTAATAAGATGGATGAGGTTGGTGCTGAAGAGAATTTGAAAATCTTTAAAGAAAAATTAGGAGATGATATTCCAGTTTTTCCAGTTATTGCTTTGATTCAAGAAGGCGTAGATATGCCACTTTATGCTATTGCAGATTTATTAGATAAAACGCCATCATTTGCTACAGAAGAAGAGGAAGTTGAAAATAGTGTTCTGTATAAATATGAGAGTGATGATGAAATTGGTTTCGAAATTTTCAATGAAGGAAATGGTGTTTGGGAAGTTTCTGGTGAAAAAGTCGAAAGAATTGTTCAAATGGCTGCATTAAATAGCGATGATGGGATCAAACGTTTTGCTCAGAAAATGCGTAATATTGGTTTGGATGATGCTTTGCGTGTTGCTGGTGTTCAACAAGGTGATACCATTCGAATTCTTGATTTTGAATTTGATTTTTACGAATAATAAGAGGGTGAAGCTATTATGTTAGGAACACTTATTAATACAATGACTGTTATAGGAGGCAGTTTCATTAGGTTAGTTGTGAATAAAGGTATTCCAGAGCGAATTTCACAACAAATGATGAGGGCGTTGGGTTTGTGTACTCTTTTTATTGGTGTACAAGGCGCTTTCAAGGGTGAAAATACATTGATTATGATTATATCAATGGTTATTGGTGTTGTGATAGGGGAAAGCATTGATATTGATAGACGTATTACAGAATTTGTAAATCGTTTAGAAAAGAAATATATGAAGAAAAAAGAAGGACAAAAACATTCAATAGCTGAGGGATTAATTACATCGAGTTTATTGTTTTGTGTAGGTTCAATGACAATTGTAGGTTGTTTAAATGCTGGATTAATGAATGATAATACAATGTTATATACAAAATCAACGTTAGATTTTTGTTCATCAATGATTTTTGCTTCAACACTTGGGATTGGTGTTATGTTATCAGCTGCAGTTGTTCTTGTTTATCAAGGAGGATTAACTTTGTTAGCTTCACTTGCCGCACCACTTTTGACAACAAGTGTTATTAACGAAATGACTTGTGTTGGGTCATTGGTTATTATTGCAACAGGCTTGAATTTATTAGGGATTACAAAAATAAAATTGATGAATTATATTCCAGCAATGTTTTTACCTATTTTATTATGTTTGTTTATATAAAAAATGAGAAAATGTTTCTCATTTTTTTGTATCCGCTAATTTCTGTGTTATAATAGATGCAAATGTTAAGAAATAGGAGTCTTGTATGTATAGTTATATTAAAGGTATTATTGTTGATATGGCAAGAGATCATATCGTTGTTGATAATCAAGGAATTGGTTATTTAATATATGTTTCTAATCCATATCAATTTACAAAAGGTAAAGAAACATTGGTGTATGTATATCAGCAAGTGAAAGAAGATGGTATTTTACTATTTGGCTTTTTGTCTAAAGAAGAGAAGGATTTATTCTTGAAATTAATTATGGTTAAAGGTATCGGGTGTAAAACGGCTATTGGTATTTTGGCCACTGGAGATGTGAATGCAATTATCCAGGCGATTGAATCTAAGAATATTGTTTATCTCAAGAAAATTCCTGGCATAGGACCGAAAGCAGCACAACAGATTATTTTAGATTTACAAGGAAAGTTTAATGGTGTTATTAGTGAAATGATATTGACATCTGTAGAGTTTGATGAAGCTATTGAAGTTTTGATAGCATTAGGATATAAGCGTCAAGAAGTTGATAAAGTTATGAATACTTTGTCACAAGAACACTTAGATACAAATGGTTATGTTAAGAAAGCTTTAAATTTGCTTGTTAAAGGATAGGGGGGATAATTATGGATTATGAACGTGATGTCTTAGATGTGAAATCACATAATGAAGATGAAGAAAATCAACTTCGTCCTCAGTCGTTTGATGAATATGTTGGACAAAGTCATTTGAAGAGCAATCTGAAAGTTTTTGTTGGTGCTGCAAAACTAAGAGATGAAACTCTAGACCATGTTTTGTTATATGGACCACCTGGACTTGGAAAGACAACAATGTCAATGATTATCGCAAATGAGATGGGTACTCATTTAAAAACAACAACAGGGCCAAGTATAGAGAAAACTGGTGATTTGGTAGCTATATTGACTTCATTAGAGCCAGGTGATGTTTTGTTTATAGATGAAATTCATCGTTTGAACAAGGTTGTTGAAGAAATATTATATCCAGCAATGGAAGATTTTTGTGTGGATGTTGTTATTGGTAAAGAAGCTTCAACAAGGTCTATACGTATTGATTTACCACCTTTTACACTTGTTGGGGCTACGACAAGAGCAGGAGATTTATCTGCGCCATTAAGGGACCGATTTGGGATTGTTTCAAAATTGGAGTATTATAATGAAGATGAATTAACTCAGATTATTAATCGTACAAGTCGTGTTTATCATATGGATATGGATTTAGAAGCTCAAAGTGAACTGGCAAAACGTTCAAGAGGAACTCCAAGAATTGCAAATCGTTTATTTAGACGAGTACGTGATTTTGCACAGTACAATGGTGATGATATCATCACTAAAGCCCGAACAGTGGAAGCGTTGCAAAGATTAAAAGTTGATGAATTAGGGCTGGATGATGTTGACCATAAATATATTTTAGGAATTATTCATCGTTTTAGAGGAGGACCAGTTGGATTGGAATCTGTGGCTGCAAGTATTGGTGAGGAACCTATGACACTTGAGGATGTCTATGAACCATATTTATTACAAACTGGTCTCATTAAAAGAACACCAAGAGGAAGAGTTGTTACAGAATTAGCTTATCAGCATTTTCATATTTCAAGAGATTCAGAGACTTAGGTCTCTTTTTTTATACAAGAAATTTATTGTTGATATAACTATGAAGGATAATCTTAGGATATTATTTGATAATGAGAAAAGTCGTGAAGGAAAACAGGAAAGTGATGTGACAGGGGGGGCGATAGACATATATAAGAGTATTTAATGAAGAAGGAGTATTTCTTATATAAAGAATTTAGCAAGATAGATTATGGATGAAAACAGAACTCAACAGAGGAAAAAGACAAGGCAGAAAAGAAGAGGAGAAATGTTGAAGATTGTTCAGAAATTGATAAAAATGAAATATAGTGTTAATCCTATTCATAGGATATTACATTGTACATATACTCAACTTGAATTAGCGATTTATCTTGTTATGAATGATTTAAATTATGAAGAGTTCAAAACAAGGGTCATATAGTTGGTGGAATAATCTAGAGAATAACATTGTAGAATAATCAATGTCATTCTTTTTTTACATACTGATGTATGACATTTTAAAGGAGGATAGGATGAAGAAGAAATATCAAATATGTGGTTTTATTATTTTGTTTTTATGTTCAGTTGCTTATGATTTTCAAAAGCCGGAAAAGATTATAGAAACTCAAGAAAGTCATTCCTATGTTATTTTGGAAGGAGAATTTTTAAAAGAAGGAAAATATGAATATGATGGTGAAAAAACGATTCGAGATATTGTTGATGAGGTAGGTGTGACACAACAAGCTAATTTATCAGCTTTGTCATTAAATTTATCAGTTGTAGATGAATCACGACTCTATTTGCCAAGTATCCAAAAAGAATCTATCTCACTTAATCATGCGACACAAGAACAATTGATGACACTAAGTGGAATTGGTGAAAAAACTGCACAGAAAATTATTGATTATCGAAAGGAACAACCTTTTTATACAATTGAAGATATTATGAAAGTTAAAGGAATTGGTGAGAAAACTTATTTGAGATTGAGAGATCTATTATGCTTATAAGATATCATATCTTTTATTATGCTGTCAGTTGTCTGTTGGTGGTAATTGGTGTTTATTATCATGAGTTGTCATTCTTATTTTTATTTGGTTTTATGTTTTATTTATATAAAAGATTTGGGATTCGATATGTTATTGTGGCAATTCTACTATCAATTATTGTTGTTATTCCTAGAGATGGTATTCAAGAACTACCTCATAGTATAACTGGACAAGTTATCAAAACGAGTGACAAATACTGTTACGTAAGATTTCATGAGGGGGTCATGAAACTCTATCATGAAGAAGATATTCGCTATGGTGATACAGTTCAATTTACTTTTAAGATATTAGATATGAGTGAAAATACTAATGATAATGCCTTTAATGAAAAACTTTATTTATATAGTCAAAAAATATTTTATAAAGGAAAGCTAAAACAACTTTCTGTTAAGAATTCAACATATTCTTTGTACCAATGGATTGAAGATCATTTATCGTCTGAAAAAGATGTGTCTAATTATCAAAGATTATTTTTATTGGGAGAAAGAACGGAAGATATTCAAAATGAATATCAACAGCTTTCTCAACTGTCATTAATTCATTTGTTTGCCTTATCAGGAATGCATGTTCATATTTTATATATGATGTTAAAAAAGGGTTTAGGAATATGTGTTCATCAAAAGTATGCCAAATGGCTAGCCTATGTTTTTATAGGAATTTATGTTTTTTCAATTCCTATAAATATTTCTTTGTATCGTGCTTTTTTTGTTATGGTTCTATATGAAATTATGAAAAAATGGTTGAATCAATTGGATGTTCTTTCTTTGCTTGTAATTGTTTCCTTGCTTTATAATCCATATATCATTTATAATATTTCATTTATATTTTCATATTTTATTTACTTTATTGTTTTAGTAACTAAACACATAAAGTCTTCTGCATTGATGATTTATTTGTCTGGTTTACCAATTATCCTAACTCTAAATTATCAGATTCCTCTTGTTGCTTTTGTTGTGGGAAATATCTTAACGCCTTTTATAGAGGCATTTTATTGTTTTTGTTGTTTATCAATTATAATACCAGTCTTCTTGTTACCACTTTCACTATGTATTCAATGGTTACAAAGTATTATGATATTTGTAGAGCGTATAAATCAATTTATTGTTTTTTCAAAACCATCATTTTCTTTCATCATCATGTATTATATTCTCTATTTTATGATTCTGTATAGAATAGAGCAGCACAAATCTATACAAATAAATATTTCTATTATGATTGCTTTGCTAGTGACTTTTTCATTTTATAGTCAATATAAATTATATGCAGAAGTGACTATGATTGATGTAGGACAGGGTGATTGCACTTTGATTCGTTTGCCTATGAATCAAGGGAATATTCTCATTGATACAGGCGGGAATAAAGATTACGATTTAGCAACTCAGACAATTATTCCTTATTTGAAGTCTATCGGAATTCAGAAACTTGACTATGTTTATATATCACATAGTGATTTCGATCATTGTGGAGCTTTAGAGTCACTGATAGAACATTTTCATGTTGACCAGGTAATTGATCGATATGAAGAAGAAAGAATAATCGGATGTATGAAAGTCAAGATGTTCAAGAGCAATAAAATTTATTTTGATAATAATGATCAATCATTGATTATGCTTGTTGAGTTGTTTGAAAATCGTATTCTATTCACAGGAGATGCTTCATCACAGGTTGAAGAAGATTTAAGGAAACAATATCGAAATTTAAATGTGGATATTTTAAAAATATCTCATCATGGAAGCAAAACAGCAACTTCTGCCTCTTTATTACAAATGATACAACCTGACATTGCTATGATTGGAGTTAGGAAAAATAATATGTATCATCATCCATCATCAGAAGTTATAGAAAGATTAAAACGTAAACAAATAACAATTTTAAGAACTGATGAAGATGGAATGTTTCATATACGATTTTATGGAAAATCACGTTACATTTTGAAGTGATTCATGTATAATGATAAAGGTGAGGTGGTTAAATGAATTGTGTTATTTATGGTGAAGAAAAGATGCTAATGGAACAAAAATTAGCTGCTTTAAAAAAACAATATCGTATTCATGAGGAAGATATGAATGTGATAACATATTGGTGTCATGAGACATCTATTTCAGAAATGATTGAAGATGCTTTAACCCCACCTTTTCTAACTGAATACAAAATGATTATTATGAAAAATCCATTGTTTTTAACAACTCAAAAGCAAAAGGATGTTAATGAGGAAGATATTCAAATGTTAATGGATTATTTATCTAAAGAGAATCCAACAACCATCTTTGTTATTTATCATGATCAAAAGAACTTTGATGAAAGAAAAAAGATTGTTAAGAAGTTAAGAAAAGATTTACGATTTATTGAGGTTGGAAAACTTGATCACCATCAGCTTTTTAAAACAACTCATCAGGCAATTAAAAAACGTGGATGTGAAATAGATGATGATGCTTTAGAACTTCTGTTATCGAGAATGCCAAATGATTTATTGGAGATTTCTCAAGAGGTTAATAAGTTGTGTTTATATTCTCAACATATTACAAGAGAAACTATTGATATTATGGTTGCAAAGCAAGTAGAAGAGAATGTTTTTGAATTAACCAAAGCTATTTTAAATAAAGAAACAGGGAAAAGTATTCAAATATATAAAGATTTAATGATGAACAATGAAGAACCTATTAAATTGATTGTTTTGATAGCTAATTCTTTACGTTTATTATATCAAGTGAAGTTATTAGACCGAAAAGGGTATAATGATCAAGAAATAGCAAAAATGTTATCGTTAAATCCATATCGATTAAAATATGTGCGTCAAGATGGAAAAGATTATGATATTCAAGAATTATTGCAGAAATTAGATGAACTTTCACAACTTGATGTGAATATAAAGACAGGTAAAATTGATAGATTTAGAGGATTAGAACTTTTTCTCATTAGAATTGGAGGACAATAAATGGAATCATTAAGAGAATTATATAAAATAGGAGTAGGACCTTCATCGTCACATACAATGGGGCCACAACGTGCTGCAAAACGTATTTTAGAATTGTTCCCTGATGCCTTGCGTTTTCATGTTGATTTACATGGTTCGTTAGCATTAACAGGTAAAGGGCATTTAACAGACTATATTATTGAAAAGACATTTTCACCTATTCCTGTTACCTTTTCATTTAAGAGTGATGCTTTGTCGTATCATCCTAATGGAATGATTGTTCATATTTTTGATCAAAAGGATCAAGAAATAAAAGCAATTGAAGTTTATTCAATTGGTGGTGGTTCAATACTTTTTAAAGGTGATATGGAAGAAAAGCCTAAAGAAGTATACAAACAAAAAAACATGGATCAAATCTTAAAATATGTAGAAGAACAAGGCATTTCGTTGTATGATTATGTGTTAGAAAATGAAGATGATTCTTTTGTAGAATTTCTTTATAAAATATTAGATGCAATGTTTCAAAGTGTTGAAAGTGGCTTAAAAAAAGAAGGAACGATTCAAGGAAAACTGAAACTCAAAAGAGTTGCAAAATCAATGTTTCAACAAGCTCAAAATACACGCCGTGAGGCTGACCGTGAGAGATTGTTTATTTCAAGTTATGCCTATGCTGTTGCAGAAGAAAATGCTGATGGTGGACAAATTGTGACGGCTCCAACATGTGGTGCAAGTGGAATTATGCCAGCTATCTTATATTATTGTTATAAGCAATTACATATAGAAAAGAAAGACCTTATTAAAGCATTAGCAGTTGGAGGAATTTTTGGGAATGTTGTGAAAACCAATGCTACAATTTCTGGAGCTGATGGTGGATGTCAGGCAGAGGTTGGTTCAGCTTGTGCAATGGCAGCTGCAACGATGGCGTGGATTTATGAATTAAACAATTCATTAATCGAATATGCAGCAGAAATGGGATTGGAACACAATTTAGGTTTAACATGCGATCCTGTTGGTGGCTATGTTCAAATTCCATGTATTGAAAGAAATGGCTATGGGTCACTTCGAGCTCTAGATGCGGCTATGTTGGCTAAACAATTGGGATATCTACGTAAAAATAAAGTCTCTTTTGATGCAATTGTTCGTGTTATGAAAGAAACTGGAAAAGATTTATCAAGTGCGTATAAAGAGACATCATTAGGTGGATTGGCGAAGGAATTTGGCTTATAATGAAATCATTATATGTTCATATTCCATTTTGTGATCACATCTGTGCATATTGCGATTTTTGTAAGGTTTTTTATAAAACTGAGTGGGTAGAAAAATATCTTGATGCTTTGGTTTACGAAATTCAGCATAAACAAATAAGTGGTAATTATGATACGGTTTATATAGGTGGTGGTACACCTAGTTCGTTAAATTTATTACAACTTCAAAAGTTATTTGATATTTTGTCACCTTTTACCAAATGCGTGAAAGAATTCACTATTGAAGTGAATCCTGAATCTATGGATCAAGAAAAAATAGATTTGTTTGTAAACAATTCTATTAATAGATTAAGTGTTGGTGTTCAAACTTTTCAAGATAAATTATTGGGAGCTATCAACAGAGTTCATACATCTTTAGAAACCATTGAGGTTATTCAACAAGCGCAAGCGAAAGGGATAACAGATATTAATGTTGATTTGATGTATGGTCTACCAAATCAAACTTTAAAAGATGTTTATAAAGATATTGATATAGTTAATTCTTTAGATGCTTCTCATGTTTCTATTTACTCATTAATTTTAGAGGAGCATACTCTTTTAAAAAATCAAAACTATCAACCTTTAGATGATGAAGAGGATGCGAAATGGTATCAGGAAATTAATCGTTATCTTGAAACTAAGGGAATGATTCATTATGAAGTCAGTAACTACTATAAATATAAACCATCATTACATAATCTTGTTTATTGGCATTATGAAGATTATGATGGAATAGGATTATCTGCCCATTCTTTGATTCAGCATCACCGTTTAGAAAATACAAAAAGTCTTACTCAATATCTTAATCATCAGTATCTGAGTGAAGATATCATACTTGAACCAGCAGATGAATTGTTTGAAAAAATAATGATGGGATTAAGATTAATTGAAGGACTTGAAATTAATGAAGTAAATCAGATGTTTGATATTGATTTTCTGATAAAGTATCAAGAACCTATTCAAAAATATCTTAAGTTAAAGATGCTTGAAATTAAAGATGGATATATCAAAACTACATCTTTAGGAATGAATTATTTAAATAGCATTTTAATTGATTTTTTATAATGTTGTTGTTATTTCGACAAGATTCCTAAATTATGGAAACTATGATATAATATTCACATAGGGGTGTTGAAGATGGGCATAATTAAAGTGGCAATTTGTGATGATGATCAATACATGTGTGAAAAAGTGCATGATTTTTTAAAATTGTTTTTTTCTAGACAGCATATTACAGTCCTTTATTATTTCTTTGCTGATGGCATGTATTTATTGGAGTCAGATGAGATTTTTGATATTGTCATTTTAGATATTGAAATGAAAATTATGAATGGAATAGCAGTTAAAGATAAAATATGTATGGAAAGACTAAATTCCAAGATTATTTTTTTGACAAGTCATAGAGATATGGCAATAGAGTCTGTAGGTAGAAATGTATATGGCTTTGTTCCAAAAGATGAGATGAATAGATTAGAAAAGCATTTAAATACAATTATGCATGAATATAAATCACATCAGTTAATCAATATTACTGGAGAAAGTATAGATATTTTTAATGTCGCTTATATTCATTCGTCTGGAGGATATTGCTATTTTTATGATAGACAAGGAAATGAGAAGGTTTTTAGAATTTTGTTAAATAAAGTGGAGAAAATCTTATCTCCATATAAACAATTTTCAAGGATTCATCAATCGTATATTGTTAATTTTGATCATGTTCAGAAATGTTCATATGGAAGTGTTGAATTAAAAAGGAAAAATGGTCTTTTGTATTTATCTGTTTCAAGAAAGTATACTAATGAAGTCTCTCAAAAGTATATTCATTATAGGAAAGATAGGTGTAGAAATGGCTAATTTATCTTGGAGTATCATGCAATTAATTGATTGTTGTTTATATCTTTTTTTAGGTTATTCATTATTTGGAGAAAAGATTAAAGGAAATAAAAAAAATATATATGAGTTTTCTTTTGATTGCAATTTGTATATTTACATTAGAACATTATACGCATATAACATTGGCATTTATTTTACCAATTCTTCTCTTATTTATGATGTCACAAACATATATAATACATAGAAGTGTTATAGTTTTATCAGTGGTATGTATAATTATGATTATTCAACAATATTTGGCTTTATCTTTATTTCCCTATGAAATCATGAATAACAATAGACAAATTGATTTATATAGTATATGTTGTGCATTTGTTGTCATTGGTGTCTCTTTCTTTATAAAATATGTACGAGAGCATTTAAAATTTGTTATCCATTTGTCTGATATTCCTTCCTATATTTATATGAATATAATCTTAGGAATATGTGCTGGGATTTTGCCTTTAACGCTTGTCAATTATTTGGAGAATGAAATACCTATACGGTTAAGAATATCAATATTATGTGTCTCTTACTTTTCAATTATATGTAGTTTAATAAGTGTCTTTGTTTTTGTGAAAAATTATAAGGAAAAAGATGGATTGAAGAAACAAAATCAATTAAAAAATGAACTTTTAAATATGCAAGAACGTTATTTTATTGATACAGTAAAGAATTATGAACACTTAAGAAAGTTCAAACATGATATACAAGGGCACTTTAGAGTTATATCACAATTGGAAAGTCAAAAGTCATATAATGAATTACATTCTTACATTCAAAAATTAAAAATGACTATGCAAAAGGAACAAGTTTTCCAATGTTCACACAGTCATATTTCAGCTATTGTGAATTCATATATTGAAGATATGAAATCTGAGAATATAGAATTAAAAGTGATATATAGTGTTACGGGGTTTATAAAAATTGATGTCATAGACTTGGATTCTGTTGTTTATAATCTTTTGAGTAATGCATTTGAAGCAGAAAAGAAAGTTGGGAAAGATGAAAAAATTATTACTTTAAATTTTATGGGAAGTCAAGAGGACTTGCTTATAGAAATTGTTAATGATGTTAATGATGATGAGTGTATTAACTTTATAAGAAAAAATAAGACGTCAAAGAAAGATAAATTTAATCATGGTATTGGTATTAAAAATATAAAAGATATTGCTAATAAATATAATGGCGACATTGATATACAGATAGAAAATGGGAGACTATCTATTGAAGTTTTTTTTAATAATGTTATTGATATTGGTAAGGAAGATGAATAAAAACATCTTTCTTTTTTTATGCATAGACTGTTGAATATGACAAAATAACGTCAGATATGACAAATCAATCGTTAGAAAAGAGATTTCTTTGTATGTTGAATACAAGGAGGCGATTGATATGTGTAGATACTTTTGGAGTTGGCTATTTAAATTTTGGGGATGTTAAAAAGGAAGGAAGTTAAATATATGTTTAAGAAATATCCATGTACAATGCAGCATGATGCATCAGATTGTGCGGCAGCTGCTATTTCAACTGTATTACTTGTATATAAACAGGAAATGTCTTTAATGAAAATTAGAGAAGTTATTGGAACTGATCTTTATGGTACAAGTGTAAAAGGTATTGTTGATGGTTTAGAAAAACTCAAATTTCAAGTCAAGGCAGTTCGTGCAGAGATGAAAGATATAACAGATGATATGACATATCCGGCTATTGCACAAATTCATACAACAGAGGGGTTGAATCACTTTGTAGTCATTCAAAAAGTTCGTCATGGTATCTTTTATGTTTCTGATCCAGCGAAAGGAAATATAAAATTGAAACGAGAGGAAATACAGAAACTCTATACTGGCGTTTTAATCATGATGATACCTACATCTGAATTTGAAAAGATGAAGTACAAGGATAAAGGGATGTTTGATTTGTTTTGTGCATTAATATTACCACAAAAAAGATTGCTCTTAACGATTATACTGGCAAGCTTTGTTTTAAGTATTATAGGAATTCTCTCAAGTACTTTTTCTAAGGTGTTAATGGATGAAATTATTCCTTATCAATTAAAGAATAAACTTTACATATTTTTGTTAGCATATGGATTGGTTGTTTTATCACAAAACTTATTATCAGCATTTAAGCAACAGATTGTCTTGTTTCTTTCAAGAAAGGTTGATATTCCATTGTTAATGGGATATTACAACCACATTATTCATTTACCTTATGAGTTTTTTGCATCGAGAAGAGTAGGAGATATCATCACCAGATTTCAAGATGCATTAACAATTAAAGATATTTTTACAACAGTATCTGTTTCATTAATATTGGATATTGTTTTGTCACTCATAACAGGAGTTATTTTGTTTCATTTAAATTCAAGTTTATTTTTGATATTGATTGTGATGATTGTTGTTAATGTTATTCTTATTTATGTATTTAAGAAACCTTATAAGAAATTGAATTATGAACAAATGGAATCTAATGCCATATTGAATAGTCATCTGATCGAATCTATGCAAAACATAGAGACGGTTAAATCACAAAATGATGAAATGCAGCAGATTCATAAATTAGAAAATCGTTTTGTATCATTGCTGAAGTTGGGTTATAAAGAAGGGACATTACAGAATGTTCAGGGAGTTATTTCGAGTTTCATTAATTCACTAGGTGGATTGGTATTTATGGCTATTGGTGCAATGTTTATCATAGATGGAAAAATGAGTATTGGGGACTTATTGGTATTCCAGACATTGAGTCAATATTTTACAGAGCCTATACAAAGCTTAGTATCTTTGCAGTTAACGTTTCAGGAAGCGAATATTGCAATGACAAGACTGAATGAATTAATGTCATTAGATAGAGAAGATGAACATCGGGAAGAACTGATTGATGATATTGATTTGTTAGGTGATATCTGTTTTGAAAATGTACAGTTTTCTTATGGTTCAAGACCACCTGTCATTAAGAATTTTAATCTCACTATTCCTAGTGGAAAACGAGTTGCACTTGTTGGAGAAAGTGGTGCAGGGAAGAGTACGATAGCTAAACTTCTGTTAAAGTTTATGGATGTTAAAGAGGGGAAAGTGACAATAAGCGGTTGTAATGTTCATGATATAGATGAAGCATACTTAAGAAGGAATATAGCTTATATTCCACAGAATATAGAACTTTTTACTGGAACAATCATAGATAATTTAAAAATAGGAAATCCAGAAGCAAAGTATGAGGAAATTATGACAGCCTGTCAGCTGGCAGGAGCAAGTTCCTTCATTGAAAAATTACCTAATCGTTATGGGGCGTTCATAGAAGAAGGGGGAAGCAATTTATCTGGTGGTGAGAAGCAAAGATTAGCTATTGCAAGAGCTATTCTTTCCAAGTCACAAGTCTTTATCTTTGATGAAGCAACCAGTCATCTTGACTCTTTTAGTGAAAGAAAGATACATGATTTACTGTTTAAAAAGATTAAAAATACAACAACACTTATTATTGCACATCGTTTGTCAACGATAGTCAATTGTGATCTGATCTGTTTTGTTGAAAATGGCAGAATCATTGAGCAAGGAACTCATGATGAACTAATCGCAATGAATGGTCAGTATGCAAAGATGATTTCTTTACAAAATATGACAATGCTAAAAGTCAATAAAACAGTAATAAATGAGGAGGAAATCAATTATGGCTAAGTTAGAAGTCTTAGAAAATAAAAAGTTGGTTTTAAAGAATGTTCTGAAAAAAGAACTGAGAGGAATTTCATTTGAAGATATAGATCAGCAAATCAATAAGTTTGCCAATCGGTTAGATATCTTAAAGGTCCAAACTTTTGGCCCGTTAGTTATTAAATTCTGTGGAACAAACATTTCAGAAGAAGGGGATATTACAACTGATTACGATTTGTTGATTCAAGCTCATGATTATAGACAATATAAAAATCAATTTGATATTGTTGAAAAAGTAGATTGTCCTCATTGTGTTTATATTCATTATGAAGGGAATCCTTTAGAAATCAATTTTGTGAATTCAAAACTTGATCTTTATTTCTATGAAAATGATTTAGAAAGTACTGGTGAAAGTTATACTGTCTGTATTCATGATAGTGAGGAATATGTCATTACAGACTTCTTTAGACCGGTGATGCAGTTATGAAACTTTATCAAAAATCAGAACTGAAAGATTCACGTATTTTCTTTGATAAGAAACCACCCATGTTTCTAACAATGTTTATTCTCTTTATTCTTTTTATGATTATATTTGCGATTTGGATGAGTTCATGGATGAGCAAGTCTTATATTGTCGAAGCAAATGGAACAATTACGACAACTGATAACATCTATATAAGTGCTTTGTCCGATGGTGTTCTCACTTCACTCAATTCTCAGGAAGGAACTTTTGTAAAAAAGGGTGATATCTTATTTGAAATATCAAGTGGGAGTGAAGGGGTACAATACAGTGCTCTACAAAAACAAATATCAAATACAAAGGATAAGATATCAGCTATTAATAAATATATCAATTCATTAAATATTCATCAGAATAAGATGTCTAATTCAGGAATAGAACAGGAATATTATGAGAAAGTCAGATATTATATATCCTCTCTTGAGGATGAGAATCAGACAAAAGAAAATAATCAAAAATCAATAAAACAAAAAGAAGAAAAGAAAACAAAGAAAGAACAAGAAATTCAATCTCTAAAAGATCAAATTTATAAACTGAAAGATACAGAGGAAGATAAAGCCAAAAAGGAAGAACTCAATTCTTCTCTAGAAACAAAACAATCTGAACTAGAGTCTCTAATAGAAGAAATCAATCAGTTAACTCAGACAAGTTCTTCACAAGCAGAACAAACAAAGATTCAGTTGATTAGTGAAGCAGGGAATACTCGTACAGCATTACAGTCTACCTTAGTTGAGCTAGAAGGACAGTTAAAAGCATATCAGTCACAGGATGCTCTTACAACAGTGAAAGCATCACAGGATGGTTATGTTCATTATCTTTCAACAATCAAGGAAGGTGTGACCATTCAAAAAGGACAAACAGTTGCTGAAATTAGTACCAATAAAGATGATCAGATGATTGTAGAAGCCTATATACAGGCAACTGATATCTCTAAGGTACAACTTAACAATGATGTGAAGGTTGCGATTAATGGAGTCAATATACAAAAATATGGAACACTAAATGGAAAACTTGTTTCGATAGATTCAGGAACATTAACACAAGAAACAGAACAAGGAAATATTGTGTTATATAAGTGTCTTGTGTCTTTGGACAATAAACAGCTTCATTCGACAGATGGATCTCAGATAGATGTTATAAAATCAATGCCAGTTGTAGCGAGAATTGTCTATGAGAAAGAAACTTATTTAGATTGGCTATTAGAATTATTGAGTTTTAAGAATTAATATGGTATAAAGTAGAGTATATACATAACTCTATTTTATATAAATTTTGGTAAAGAAAAGGAGGAGAATGTTATGGAATTAACAATGAATTTACCAAGAAACTATGTAGAAATTGAAGAAGAGGAGATGATGTATTTAGATGGTGGAAGCATGACAATGCTCTATAAGAATATCAAGGGATTATGGGGTAGAAGTCAAGGGTTTAGAATGTCTTGTAAGGCAGTAGGGATAACTTTAGGAACTATTGGAACAATTGCTAAGATGTCTTATATTAAAGCAGTCTGCAAATTCGGATATGTTGTAACAAGAACTGCTTTGACTATTGGCGGTTTTTGGCTAGCTGGAATAGCGCTTGCAGGAACTGCAGCATTTATGATATATCTGTATAATAAAAGAACTTTTTATTAACAAGGGAAGTATTACATTGTCCTAAATGGCAGCTGCTTATTTGCTGCTATTTAGATATTGTTTATAAAAAAAATTATATAGAAAGATATTTGGTGAAACAATAATGAAAACTTATATTTATTATTTAGGTATGCTTATACTAACAACACTTATTTCATTTTTATTGTATATTTATATAATTAGTATAGAAATATTTGTTGATCATGCTATTTTTTATTTTTGTTTTTATATTATGGTATTGATGACTTCTGGGCTATGTCTCCATTATTTAAAAACTATTTTTTTTATTTTATTATGCAAAATAAAAAAAATAAAATATTCAGTTATATGTTTATATCCGATTGTTTTGGTTGATGGAAAATTAATCGTTCTATTTGGACCATCAAATTATGTTTTCTATAAAAATTTGTGTGATCTAAGTGATGTTAACTTAAATAATTTTAATGAGAAATATTCTTTAATGAAGAAAATATATAAACAAGAAAATATATATATTTTTTTATTGGCTTTCACTTTATTTGCGATTGGAATATACTGGCAGTTATATTTGTTTCTATTTTTATTGTTTTCATATATTTTATATAAAGTTACAATTAATTTTCTTAATAGTTTTAAAGACACTCATAGTAAATATTTTTTTAATGAACTTCTTTTCACTAGTGTTGTCAATTTAGAATTAATCAGTTGGCATATTAGTTATCTAGAAAAGAATATTGATGATGTTATTAATAAACCAAATGAAATGTTGAACTGCTTAAAATTAATGATTGTTTTGAATAAAAATTATTTAAGTGAATATTTATTTAAATTAGATAATATAATAGAACTCATTATTTTGAAATATGGTCAATCAATAGAAATAGAATGTTTAGATTTGATATTTGATTATATAGACTTAAGAATTTGTTTGAATAGAGAAAGCAATAAAATAAAAATATTGTCAATGTTGAATTTGTTTTGTGAAGAAGATAATTGGAATTTTCAAATTATTGATTTATATAATACGAGAATTAATGAATTGAAAAATTATATAAATGGTACATCCAGTATACAAATAAGAAGGAAAATTTATAGGAATATTTTTCGATAAAATAAATAAAAATGAAAGGAAGATGCTGATGAAAAACCAGAAGTTTGTTAATAAGAAGTTAGTTATTAATTTGTTGATAATTACAGATGTTTTATCAATATTAGGTATTATTGCTATTCTTTTAAATTCTGAGTTATGTAATGGAGCTATTTGGTTGGGATCCATAATATTTTTTGTTTGTTATTCGATAGGAGTTACTTTCTATCTGGGTGTTTGTGATTCTAAAATAAGGAAATGGATTGTATATATTATTGATTTAATCAGTTGGCTATAAATGCTTTTAGAATATTTAGTTAGATTTATCAAAAAATATAACTCAATTTAATGAATCTATGTTATTAAAAGATTTTAGAATTTGCTGTCTCAAAACCACTTAAATTTAGACCAAGAATAACATCAGATATGTTTATCAGATTGATTCTTCTGTTTATGATACTGATAAGGAATATAATATTGATAAATATATCTGCATAAGTAAATGACTAATAATAGTCTAATGATTCTTAACGAGCGTTTTATGGGATTCTATCTTGTATCTATAATGAATGAGGCTTTTCAACTTAATTTTTGTGATACTCTTACGATTGGGACTATTCATCAATTTCGTTTGGATTTTAAAAATTACAATATTGCAAGGCAATGTACTATAACAATGTACTATAACAATGTACTATAACATTGCTTTCTGATTTATATTAAATTACGTAGAAATTGAAGAAGGTGGAATACTGTATTTAGATGTTGTCTTTTTAAATCATGTGAATATTGTTGTCTTTGCAATTTATGATTTGTATGGGGGCTAATCTATTAAAAATATTTTGAGTAGTACAATAAAAAATATGATAAAAAAATATACATGTAGATGGCTTGGAGCACAGGAACTTAGTGATTTCTGTGGAATGATAATGGGAGTATAAAACGGTCTTCTATCAGTTCTGTGATAATTAAAATATGGGAGAAACACGATACATGATTATAGGATAATTGTTATGGAGTATGGAAATTATAAGTAAAAGAATGGAGTCTAATAAATTGGAAAAACTTAAAATAGCTATTATATGTATTTTATTTGTTTTGTTAATAGTTACTGGATTCCTGGCGTTACCATCTTTTTTTTGATAGTATGCCTCTTGTACTTCAAGTTGGAATGATCTGTTTTGATATTGTTGTATCAGGAACTATGTACTATATAATTAAATATAAATTATAAATGATTTTGAATATTTTTACTTGATTTCTATCGGAATTATTATCATATATAATTTATTTATTAAATGTTGTTCTTATGAGAGGGGAAAATGAAATTTAGTGATTGGTTTACATATATATTAGCATTGCTACTTTTAGGTTCAAGATAAGTGATTCCTTTTCAAGATGATACTATTTGATTTATAATATTATTTCTATTGTTGTTGCTATTGGGATTTTTATTTATGGTAAAAAATGAATCTGATTGATTTTTAAAACATTGACAATAAACGAAAAAATTGTTATTTACTTCTTTGCGCTTGGGAACAGTTATTGGCATAGTCTTAATTATTGTATTTATTAATATTTGATCACTTTAAATCTTCATAAAATAGTAAGTCAATAAAGATATCAAGATAATTGCTCTTTGTACTGTTGATTTTACAAATAGGGATTATAAATGTATAGTGAATAAGAGGTGAGAGTGAAGGTGATGATGAGTTATTTTGGTGGTGCAATGACTATAGCATGTTTTTGCTTATTTATACTTTTATTAAAGTTTTTAATTTTAAGGTCATTAAGGTCTATTTATGGATAGTTGAAATGACTATTCTATGGTCAACAGTCATGCGTTTTTTAGAAAATGAAGTCTTAAATCTAGGTACATTGCTTGTTTTTCTATTTGTTCAAGGGATGCTTATTTATTTTATCAAGATTGATTATCGAAAAGATGTTTGTCGAAAGGATATCTATTTAAAAATATTATAAAGTCATTTTGTTCCACTGATTGTAATGGGGATACCAAAGGTGAAGGAAGAAGTTGATGAATTTATAAAGACATTAGATGACCTATTGAGAAACTCTGATCAAATGAAAAAAAAGAGCTTTTTACTTTTTTGTATATGATGCAGGATATATATATAATCAGGCTTTATTTCTAAGAAAGTCTGATATGTATCTTTTTATTGAAGATAAAGAGTTTTTAGAGTTAGATGTTGAAGAAAATGGGAAAGGTGGTAGTGCTACATTAGCAAGGAATTTAAAGGGATTATGGAATAGAAGTAGTGCCATTAGAAAAATCGCATCATATCAATGTGGTATCACAGCTGGTTTTATGAAATCTTTAGCTACTATTGCTTATTGGAAAGGTGTTGCATTATTTGGACCTGCAATCGCTAACGCTGCGTTATATATTGGTGGTGTAGCGTTTATGTGTGCAGCAGTATTAGGAGTTGGAGTGGCTGTATTATATTTAGATAAACATAGAGTATTTTATTAATATATGGGGGATTTATCCCTCATATATTAATAATTATAAGGAGGATACTTTTTTATGAGAACATTCAAATATTTTAAACTTATATTAGCTTGTTTAGATTTGTTTTCTGCATGATTGTTATATATTATATATATTCCTGTTTTGTTGTTTATATGTGTTAGTTGCTAGTTTTTATCTATGTGTATTTAGTAAAAAATAAGAACTATTATAGGAAAAACTCAACTATACGATTGGTTCGAAATGATCCGTTCGATGATTGTTAATGTTCTCATTGTGTGGTTTAGGTTTAGCAGGATTTTGTTTTTAGAACTGAAAAGGATGCTACAAGATATTTTTACTTATTTTATGAAACAACAAAAAGAACTAAGGAAAACGTATTTAAGAAACATCCTGTTGATATTCATATATGTATTGATCTCTTTTGTTTATATAAAGGGGAGTGCAGAGTTGATAACTGAATTGAATTCAGTTATTTTTGTTTTTTAGCACAAAAGTGTTGACAGTGCTAAAAACATGAGTATAATAAAATTAGCACAAAGATAAAAGGAGTGCTAAAAGGAGGTTGTGATATGCTGAGTGCACGACAATTGCTTATATTCAAGTGTATTGTTGAAGAGTTTGTTGAAACAGCTGAACCAGTTGGTTCAAAAACACTTATGACAAAGTATATGCTTCCTTATTCAAGTGCGACAATTCGTAATGAAATGTCATTTCTTGAAGAAAATGGATATTTAGAAAAAACACATACGTCATCAGGACGTGTGCCCTCAACACAAGGGTATCGCTTTTATGTCAATACATTAATGCAGCCTAATGTTGATGACGATGTCAAAAATCAAGTTGCTATGATTCTTGGTGACCGGCATCGCTCTTTAAATGAGATTATTCAGGAAAGTTGTCAAATTTTAAGTGAACTTACTCATTTGACTACAGTAGCTTTAGGTCCTAATTCTGATTATGAACGATTGCAAAATATTACACTTGTTCCTTTGACAGAGCATAGTGTGACAGCAATTATTGTAACAGACAAAGGGCATGTTGAAAATCGTATTTTTAAAGTTAAGAATAATGCTTATTTAGAAGATTTAACAAGTTGTGTGAATGTTATGAATGATTTGTTGGATGGAACACCAATTAATCAAGTGGCTTATCGCTTGGAAAGAGATGTGCGGCCAATATTGAGTGCTCGAATTAAAGAACATGAAGTTTTATTCAATGCGTTTTTAGAATCATTTATGAAATTCGCCAATAGTAATGTTTATTTCTCGGGTAAAGAAAATATGTTGTATCAACCTGAATATAATGATGTGAATAAACTTAGACAGCTGGTCTCTGCTTTTGAGAATTCACAGTCATGGAAAAGTTTAGAACCTATTGCTATTGAAGAGGGTGTAAGTGTAAGGATTGGAAGTGAATCACCCATTGAAGATTTAAGTGATGTCTCTGTCATCAGTGCATCGTTTAAAACAGGCAATGAATCCAAAGGATCAATATCGGTTATAGGGCCAACACGTATGCCTTATGAAAAAGTTGTTTCTTTGGTTGAGTATATTTCTAAAAGTTTAGAAACAGTTTTGCTAAGCAATGATGAAGATGATGAATAGAGGTGAAAGTATGGCAAAGGAAAAGAAAGAAAAAAAAGTTGATGAAGAAGTAAAGCAAGAAGAAACAGAAGTTGTTGAAGAAACAGCAACTGATTCACTTGAGGATAAAGTTGCAAAGCTTGAAGAAGAAGTGAATACATGGAAGACGGATTATTATAAAGTTTTTGCAGATATGGAAAACTCAAAGAGAAGGTTAGAAAAAGAACATCAAAACTCTATGAAATTTATGATGCAAGATTTTATTGAAGAATTACTTCCTGTAGTTGACAATTTTGAACGTTCTTTGAATGTTCAGGAACCGAGTGAAGAAATTCAAACATTCTTAAAAGGGTATCAAATGATTTTTGATCAGTTAATGGCTATTCTTGAAAAGAATGGTGTTGAAGCGATTGAAGCTCAAGGTAAGGAATTTGATCCAAATTTCCATCAGGCTGTGATGACAACCAACGATGAAAATTTTGATTCAAATATCGTTGTGGAAGAACTTCAAAAAGGTTATAAATTGAAAGATCGCGTTATTCGTGCATCTTTAGTTAAAGTTAATGAATAGTTATAAGGAGGATTTATATTATGGGAAACAAAATTATTGGTATTGATTTAGGTACTACAAACTCATGCGTAAGTGTGATGGAAAATGGAGAAGCAAAAGTTATTGCAAATCCTGAAGGATTAAGAACAACTGCATCAGTTGTTGCATTCAAAAATGGAGAAATCGTTGTTGGTGAAGCTGCAAAACGTCAAGCTGTTACTAATAAAGATACAGTTATGTCTGTAAAAAGACATATGGGTACAAATTATAAAGAAAATGTAAATGGTAAAGAATATACACCTCAAGAAATCTCTGCAATGATTTTACAAAACTTAAAAGCAACTGCAGAAGCATATTTGGGTGAAACAGTTACAAAAGCAGTTATTACTGTACCAGCATATTTCAATGATGCACAAAGACAAGCTACAAAAGATGCTGGTAAAATTGCGGGACTAGATGTTGAACGTATCATTAACGAACCTACTGCTGCTGCTTTAGCATTTGGTGTTGATAAATTAGATACTGAACAAAAAGTATTGGTATATGACTTAGGAGGAGGAACATTTGACGTTTCAATCCTTGATTTGGCAGATGGTATGTTTGAAGTATTAGCGACAGCTGGAGATAACCGTTTAGGTGGAGATGACTTTGATGAAAAAGTTATGAACTGGATTGTTGCTGAATTTAAAAAGGATCAAGGTGTTGATTTGAGTGCTGATAAAATGGCAATGCAACGTGTTAAAGAAGCTGCTGAAAAAGCGAAAAAAGATTTATCAGGAGTTATGCAAACACAAATTTCATTACCATTTATCTCTGCTGGTGCAGCAGGTCCATTGCATTTAGAATTAACATTAACAAGAGCTAAATTTGATGAATTAACTAAAGATTTGGTTGTTCGTACTGAAGGACCAGTGAAACAAGCATTAAGTGATGCTGGTATTTCTCCAAGTGAAATTGATCAAGTTTTATTGGTAGGTGGATCTACTCGTATTATTGCTGTACAAGAATCAGTGAAAAGATTACTTGGAAAAGAACCTAACAAATCAGTGAATCCTGATGAAGTTGTATCTATGGGTGCAGCTATTCAAGGTGGAGTTATTACTGGTGATGTTAAAGATATCGTTTTATTAGATGTTACACCATTATCATTAGGTATTGAAACTATGGGTGGAGTTATGACTGTATTAATTGAAAGAAATACAACAATTCCAACAACAAAATCACAAATTTTCTCTACTGCTGCAGATAATCAGCCAGCTGTTGATATCAATGTATTACAAGGTGAAAGATCTATGGCTAAAGATAATAAACAATTAGGTTTATTTAAATTAGATGGTATTGAACCAGCTCCAAGAGGTGTTCCACAAATTGAGGTTACATTCAGTATTGATGTTAATGGTATTGTTAATGTTAAAGCGAAAGATATGAAATCACAAAAAGAACAATCTATTACAATTCAAAATTCAACTGGATTAAGTGATGAAGAAATTGATAGAATGGTAAAAGAGGCTGAAGCTAATAAGGCTGAAGATGAACAAAAACGTAAAGATATTGAAACAAGAAATAAAGCAGAACAAATGATTAATGAAATTGATAAAGCATTAGCTGAACAAGGTGATAAGATTGATGAAAATCAAAAAACACAAGCAACTGCTTTAAGAGATGAATTAAAGAAAGCTTTAGATGATAATGATATGGCTACACTTGAAACTAAGATGACTGAATTAGAACAAGTTGCACAACAAATGGCAGCATATCAATATCAACAAGGTCAAGGAGCTAATCCGACAGGTGATACACAAACAGCATCAAATAATGATGATGTTGTCGATGCAGACTTTACAGAAAAAAATTAGGATAGTATAAAGCCAAGGCTTTGCCTTGGTTTTATCTAGTCAAGAGGTGAGAATATGGCTGATAAAAGAGATTATTATGAGGTGCTTGGTGTTTCTAAAAGTGCCAGTGCAGATGAAATCAAACGTGCATATCGAAAAATGGCTAAGAAATATCACCCTGATGTTAACAAGGATCCTGGTGCAGAAGATAAATTTAAAGAAGTACAAGAAGCGTATGATGTTTTATCAGATGATAATAAAAAAGCTGCATATGATCGTTATGGTCATGCGGCATTTGATCAATCAGGAGGATTTGGAGGAGCTGGCGGATTCGGTGGATTTGGTGGCTTTGAAGATGTTGACTTAGGAGATATTTTTGGTTCATTCTTTGGTGGTGGAGGACAGCGTCAAAGAAAGACAGGTCCAATGCGTGGGGAAGATCGTTTTGTTCAATTAGAGATTGACTTCATGGATGCAATCAAAGGTAAGAAAACAGAGATTAAAATTAATTTTGATGAACAGTGTTCGCATTGTCATGGAAGTGGAGCAAAGTCACCTGATGATGTTCAAACGTGTTCACGTTGTGGTGGTACTGGAACAATCCGTACACAACAACGTTCACCATTTGGTACATTTGTGAACCAAACAACTTGCCCTGATTGTAATGGAACTGGTAAAGTTGTTAAAGAAAAATGTGATCATTGTAAGGGTAAAGGATATATCAATAAAAATATTACTGTTGAACTAAATATACCTGCTGGTATTAATACACATCAACAGTTACGTGTTCAAGGTAAAGGACATAGAGGTGCCAATGGTGGACAAAATGGAGATCTTTATGTAGAAATTTATGTAAGACCACATCAGCATTTTCAACGTGATGGTAAGAACATTTATATAACAATTCCAATTTCGGCAGTAGATGCAACTTTAGGATGTGATGTTGATGTTCCAACTGTTTATGGTGATGTTACACTCAAGGTGCCTGAAGGTACCCAACCTGGAACAACTTTACGTCTTAAGGGAAAAGGTGTTAAGGATTTACGTAGTGATAATTATGGAGATCAGTTTGTTAAAATTGATGTTAAGATTCCAACTAAACTTTCTAGAGATGAGAAAGATTTGTATACTAAGTTAAGAAAGAATGCTAAAAAAGATTCCATTTTTGAGCAATTCAAAAAAGGATTTAAGAAGTAAAAAAGATAGTGCCCTTCAGCACTATCTTTTTTACTTTAAAATATTTAATTAAATTTTTTAAAGTATATTGACATTGTGATAATCTTTGTTATAATACAACAAGTTGGAAATTTGGAGGGAAAGTATGAACTGGAAGAAAATATTAAAAAGAACCTTATTGACTATATTGGTTATAGTGATTGTTGCTGGAAGTGTTTTTTATATAGTGTTTAGACATGAAATTTCATCTTTAATGTCATTAGAAAAAATAGATGATTATACATTGTATACTATGGAATATGATGGCGATTATGGATTTGATGACTTTTTAAAAACTGGAGCAAGTAATGATGCTGAATTGGTTGATTTTGTTGTCAAAAAATTATTAAAGGGATTACCTGTTGAATTCTCTATTCCTAATTTGGGTTGCTCTACATTTAATGCTGAGACGCAAGATGGAGATAGAATTTTTGGCAGAAATTTTGATTTAACTTATTCACCAGCATTATTTGTGAAGACGCAACCTGATAATGGGTATGCATCTATGTCGACTGTTAATTTAGGGTTTTTAGGGTTTAATGAAGATAAGCAACCTGATTCGTTAACAAAGCAAATTATTACCTTGGCTGCACCTTATGCGCCATTAGATGGCTTAAATGAGAAAGGTTTATCAATTGGAGTCTTGTTAATACCTGATGAAGCAACTAACCAGCAGACAGATAAAATTGATATTACAACAACAACTGCTGTGAGATTGGTTTTGGATAAAGCTTCAACGGTTGATGAAGCAATTGAATTTTTAAAACAATATGATATGCATTCTTCTGCCAAAAGTGCTTATCATTTCCAAATTGCTGATGCAAATGGGAAAAGTGTTGTTGTTGAATATATTAATAACGAGATAAGTCTGGTTAAAGATGATAAGTCTTACCAAATGGCAACGAACTTCTTGTTAACACCTGGAGATTATGACTTTGGACATGGACAAGATCGTTATGAAAAGATGAAGACAATCTTAGATCAAAATAAAGGGATTTTAAAAGATGAACAGGCAGGAATGGATATTTTAAAAGCAGCATCTTCTAATATACATAAAAATGAAAGAGGAGAAGAGAGCGCAACACAATGGTCTATTCTTTATAATAATACGGATTTAACAGCAAAAATGATTATGGGAAGAAAATATGATCAACCAGCACATGAATTTTCGTTAAAGTAAGTACAATTATGATATTGTACTTTTTCTTTTGTTTCATTATAATGAAACAAAGGAGGTCTACTATGAAACTAAATATTGAACGATTACAGGAGAATTTGAAGATTCAATGTCATGAATGCCATGGATTATGTTGTGTGGCCTTATATTTTTCTAAAATAGATGGTTTTCCAGAAGATAAATTAGCAGGGAACCCATGCAATCATTTATTAGATAATAATCAGTGTCATATTTACAATTCACTAAAAGAAATGAAGATGAAGGGATGTATGATTTATGATTGCTTTGGAGCAGGACAAATCGTTTCACAAAAGTTGCCTTCATGGCGTAGTAGTGAAAATGCTATGGTTATATTTGGAGTTTTTCAGAAAGTTGTTCAACTCCAACAGATGCTTAGTTATCTCATTGATGCTTATCATATTCATCCGAATTTTCAATTAGAACAGTTAATTCTCGAGAATTTAAAAGTGAGAGAGAATGTTTTGAATAATTCAACGGTTGATTTAGATAAGTATCATCAAAAAGTAAGCCAACGATTAAAAGAAATATGTCAGCAATACACTCACGATTTGAGTATGAGAATAATGATAGGTGAAGATTTTCGTGGAAAGGATTGTTGTAATTATGTGTTTTTAGGAACTGATTTGAGAGATGCTAAAGTTGAAAATGCAGATTTGAGTCAAAGTTTATTTTTAACACAAATTCAGTTGAATGGATGTCATGGCAATCGTTATACAAAGATACCAAAGAATTTATTGAGACCAAGAACATGGGAGAAATAAAAGAGTTATAATATCTGCAAATAAATGAGAGAAATCCATGAATGACATTGTTACAATGCATTTGGTAATAATAAGTTTTAAAATACTTTTAGTGTGTATTGACAAAGGAACTTTACAGTATAAAAGCAGCACATGTGTGCTGCTTAAGGAAAATGTTAATCGATTTCAATGTCTTTTGCGTTTGTATGAATAACTTTTTGATACCAGTTGAATGATTTTTTCTTATAACGTTTCATATCTTTTAAATCTTTGTCATCTCTATTGACATAAATCATACCATAACGTTTTCCCATTTCGCCTTGTGAAGATAAAATATCAATAGGGCCCCACATCAGATACCCTCTACAATCTACCCCTTCTTCTATAGCAATACCAATTTGTTCAATATGATCTTTCATATAATAAATACGTTCATCATCAATCACAGTACCATTTTCAAATATATCACGCATACCAAAACCATTTTCTACAACCATGATTGGCATTCTGTATTTTTCATATAAATCTCGTAAAGCGATTCTTATACCAATTGGGTCAATTGTCCATCCCCATTCAGATGCTTTTAAATAAGGATTGAGTTCAACTTGTAAGTTGCCACCAGCTTTTACACCACTACTTCCATCCTTTGCAGTCGCGCTCATGTAATAACTGAATGAAAGCCAATCTACTGTATTTTTTCTCATGACTTCTAAATCACCTTCCTGAATGTCAGGCAATGTATTATTTTTTACCATTTGACTCCAATAATATGATGAGTATTCACCATAAACAAACATATCTAAGAAGACATTTGTTTTGCTCATTTGTTTTCTGGCTGCCAATTCATCTAGTGGATGACAAGTTGCTGCATAATGTGGAATATAAATAACCATTCCTAAAACTATAGCATCTTTTATTGTATGAACTTTTTCAACAACTTTAGCATGAGCATATAAGGAATTATGAATCAATTGATTGATAAAAGATTCCTCATTGACACCTTCTGGGCAAATGGCACCATATGCAATTTTATGGCCTTCTAAAGCAATCCCATTTTGTTCGTTAAAAGATATCCATTTTTTAACACGATCACCATAACGTTCAATCATCTTATTTGCATATGTAATGAATTTATCAACAACAATTCTTGAATAAAATCCATTATATTCGTTCATCAGGACTTGGGGCATTTCAAAATGGTATAATGAGCACATTGGTTCCATACCATGAGCAATCATACTATTGATAAAACGATCATAAAAAGCCATGCCTTCTTCACTAAAATGTTCTCCATCTGGCATAACACGTGACCAGTCAATTGAGAAGCGATAACTTGTAAATCCCATTTCTTCAAATAATGCAAAGTCTTCATCATAACGATGATAGGCATCAATACCATCTTTAAAATCCGAATGTTCAGGCTTAGGGAATAAATCACAGACAGCGGGTGATTTTCCTCCTTCTGTATATGCACCTTCACTTTGATGGGCAGTAACTGCTCCGCCCCATAAAAAACCTTCTGGAAATTTCATTATTTGTCCTCCTTTAATGATTTCCTCTTCATTGTATAAAAAAATAAGGGATATGAAAAGAGCAGAAGGAGAGATAGGTTATGGGTTTCATAAAACATATTAAAATATACGAATAAATGAAATAAAGTTTCATATAATAAAAATAAAAAAAGTATCCCGGAGGATACAATCTTTATTATTAAGCGCTTTTTCTAAGACTTCTTAATTCTCTCGCTGAAATTTTTACTTTTTTTGGTTTACCATTGACTAAAATAGTAGCTTTTTGTAAGTTTACATTCCATTTTCTTCTTGATGCATTTAATGCATGAGAACGAGTATTACCAGACATTGGTCCTTTACCACTAACTTCACATTTTCTAGCCATTTTCTTCACCATCCTTTACAACTTATGTTTCACATACTTTGATATAATATCACTAAAAAAGAAAAATTGCAAACACTTTTTTTACTTTTTTTGAAAGAATTAAAAAAGTGCTGTATTTAATCAATTGACTTGATTTGCATATCTATCATATATGAAATGTGCGAATATTTCAACATTTTTTTACGCTTTTCATTTACATATGATTTTAACTGGGGTATAATTCGTATGCATTATGTGTGAAATGTTTGTCAATGATTTAAAAATAAGATATAATATATATACTGTATATATGTATAAAATAAGATCGGAGGAAGAGATATGATCACAAAGACTACAGATTTAGGAGATATTAATCTTTCATTAGATGTTGTTGCAAGTATAACAGGTGGGGCTGCTACTGAATGCTATGGGGTTGTTGGAATGGCAAGCCAGAAAATTATGAAAGATGGCTTTTATGATTTATTGGGGAGAGAAAATTATTCTAAAGGTATTGTTGTAGAAGATGGCGATACTGGGATTATTTTAAATGTATATATTATTGTTGGTTATGGGGTAAAGATATCTGAAGTTGTTTATGAAGTCCAAAAGAAAGTCAAATATGTATTAGAAACGACTTTAGACGTTGATATTGAAGCCGTGAATGTTTTTGTACAAAGCATTCGAGTAATAGATTAGGTTGGAGGTAAGTCATGAAGATTATAGATGGTCGTCTATTTAAAGAGATGGTTGTAACTGGAGCGATTGTGTTGCATAACAATCATCCTGAAATTGATGCATTAAATGTTTTCCCTGTTCCTGATGGGGATACTGGAACAAATATGTCTTTAACGTTTAGTGCTGGAGCAAGTGAGATTGAAAAACTTGACTCTAATGATATTTATGAAGTTGCTAAAAAATTATCTAAAGGATTGTTGATGGGAGCAAGAGGGAATTCAGGTGTCATCTTATCACAAATCTTTAGAGGTGTTTCTATGGCCTTTGAAGGAAAGAAAGAAGTTAATGCTGTTGAATTCGCAAACGCCTTCCAAAATGGTGCAAAGGTTGCATATAAAGCAGTTATGAGACCAGTTGAAGGAACTATTTTAACTGTTATTAGAGAATCAAGTGATGCTGTTGTGAAATATGCAAAAGATGATATGGAAATTGAAGATGTCTTCTCATATTTTGTGAAAGAAGCCGAAGAATCATTAGAAAGAACACCAGAACTTTTACCAGTTTTAAAAGAAGTTGGTGTTGTAGATAGTGGTGGAGCTGGTTTGTTATTGGTGTTCACAGGATTTATGGCAGCATTAGCTGGAGAACAAATTGAAAGAGTAGAAATCAAAGGTGAAGCAGCGAAAGAAGCTTTGGCAGATGTAGAATCTGACGGAGAAGAAGGCTATGGTTATTGTACTGAATTTATTTTAAGATTAGATGAAGCAAAAATGAAAGCCTTTAAAGAAGATAGCTTGAAGAGCGAATTAGAAAGATTACCTGGAAACAGTATTGTTGTTGTTCAAGATGATGATATAGTGAAAGTTCATGTCCATACTTTAAAACCAGGGAATGCTTTAAATGCTGCTCAAAGATATGGAGAATTTGTAAAGTTAAAGATTGAGAATATGCAAGAACAGCATAATTCTATTATTGAATCAAATGCTGATATTCCAGCTGGTAAGGCAACACCTGTTGTTCCACAACAAAAAGAAGCAAAAGAAGTAGCAATTATTAGTGTGGCTGCTGGTGATGGAATTAAAGATATGTTCTTAGAATTACATTGTGATTATGTTGTTAGTGGCGGGCAAACAATGAATCCTTCAGCAGAAGATATTGTTCAAGCTATCCGTGATGTTAATGCAAAGCATGCGATTATATTACCAAACAATTCCAATATTGTCATGACTGCTCAGCAAGCTGCAATTATTTTAGAAGATGAAATTGATGTTCAGGTTATTCCTTCTAAAACAATTCCTCAGGGATTATCTGCATGTATTATGTATAATCCAGAAGTTTCTTTAACAGAAAATCTTGCAGAAATGAATGATGCTATTGCTAATGTCAAAACTGGTCAAGTTACTTTTGCAATTAAGGATACAAATATTGATGGTGTTGATATTAAAGCTAATCAGTATATGGCATTATGTGAAAAAGAAATTACGGCATGTGTACCTAGTAAGATTGATGCATTAAAGGAAACTTTAAATGGATTGGTTGATGAAGATTCAGAAATTATTACATTAATTTATGGTGAAGACGTAACTGCTGAAGAAGTTGCAGAAGCAGAAACTTATGTTGAAGAACATTTTGATGCTGAACTTGAATGTGTAGATGGAAAACAACCTGTGTATTCATTTATATTAGGAGTAGAATAAGTAAGATGAGAGTCCTTAGGGCTCTTTTTTGTATCAACTATTAAAAAAATATATTATAATATAAATATGAATAGAGGGATAAGATGAAGAATTGGATGACAAAAGAAGAATTTCATAAGATAAAACCATGGTTAATACTTGCTATGCTTTCTATTACTTTTTATTTAGTAGCAAGTCATCTTATAATTATTGAAAAAGTTTTTCTTTTTCTATTGGATTTATTGCAACCGTTGATTATAGCAATTGTTTTTGCATATATTTTAAATATTCCGATGATGTTCATTGAACAAAAGATAAAAAAACATTCTCACGATAGAGGGATTATTAATCGGGGTGCAAGAGGTATTGCGATTACATTAACGATTATATTTGCACTGATTGTCTTAATACTGATTGTTAGTTTTATATTACCTAAAGTCATTGAAAGCCTTGCACAATTATTATCAAATATGGGGAATCTGTTAAAGGGTATTGTCACAAGTATTGATGAGGTTTTTATTTGGTTGAATATTGATTATCGTGTAGAAAATATTGTTCAAATTGATAATATTGTGAATATGCCTTGGAATGATATCTTTAAAAATGTAATTAATTTTCTAGCAAGCAGTGCAAACGGTTTATTAGACAATGCAGTCACTTTTACGGGAACTTTCTTTGTATGGTTTATGGCTTTTATGTTCTCATTATATATTTTAAGTGGGAAAGAAAGGTTACTTAGCCAATTGAGAAAAGTATTTATTGTTTTCTTAAGAGAAGAAAGAGCAATGGCATTATTTGATTATGGTCATCAAGCTAACGTTATTTTTAAAAATTTTATTACAGGTCAATTGACAGAAGCATGTATTATTGGAATAATTTATTATATTGGGATGATATTCTTTGGCTTTCCTTATCCAGAATTAATTGCAATGATTATAGCTGTTTTTAGTTTGGTGCCTGTTTTTGGTCCAATATCAGCGATGATTATTGGAGCTTTCCTCGTGATGTCACAGGATTTTGTAACAATGATTTGGTTTATCGTTTTCTTCCAAGTTCTATCACAGATTGAAGATAATTTGATCTATCCTCGTATTGTTGGGAAATCTGTTGGATTACCAGGGTTATGGGTTATGTTATCAATATTTATACTTGGTGACCTTTTTGGTCTTGTAGGTATGATCACGGCAGTTCCATTAACTGCTTTTGCCTATACATTATTTGGACGTTGGATACATAATGTATTAAAGCGAAGACATATCAAAACTGATAAAAATGGCTACGTTATTCATGAAAATGATGGGATTAATGAACATAAAAATGACGCTGGATAACCAACGTCATTTTTTGCTTATGATACACTTTTTAAGTGGGGATAATAAATTCTGGCATTCCCATATATCCAGGAGCAATATCAAATTCATTAAAGACTACAACCACCTGATTTTGCTGATTGATATAAAAAGGTTGTTCTTTTTGTATATTCAAATTTTGGATAACATCATCGAAATAGCTGTATTCTAAGTTTTTCTTGTTTTCTTTTATTTGTTTCTGGATTTCTGTTTGAATTATTTGGCTATATTTTTTACCTAAGAAGTCTTCAACTGTTAATTGCCTAGCAGTTTTTAAGTCTATATTAAAAAAAGTTTTTTGAAGATAAGAAGATGCCTTGATTTGAGTAGCATTTATAGAAAAAGAAGCAAGGGATGAATCAATAAAATAGACTTGATAATTTATATCAACAATCCATTTCTTTATTAATGGATCATTGATATTTGTATAAGTGTTATTAGATTCTTTAAATTGATTTAAATATTGTTGTATTGATTGTGTGATGAGTTGATTAATTTCTTCTTCTATTTGGGGATTATCGAGACCTATTATGTGGGGGATTGTAACTGATGAAGACGTTTCTACACTTTCAAAGTGATATTGTTTAAGTAATTCTATTTTAGGTGTCAATTCAGTTGCGTAGATCGTTGATAAGTTCATAATAATCAAAGCAAATACAATGATAAGACAATAACATATATGCTTGATATTTTTTTGATTTGAATTCATAGAATATCAAACTCCTCTCTCAAATATGATAAATAGTTGTTTGTATCATAAGCATATTATCAAACTATTCATCATTTTATTTTTCCACATTTTTGAATATGTATGTAAAAAACAAAGTTTTTCAACTTTGTTCTATAAATAATAATAGAGAAAACATAATATGAGTAAATGAAGTGGGTAGAATGCATAAGAAAAATATTTAATATGTTTACCACGCTTTCCATTATAATGCTTAATTATGAATAAAGAAACACAGGTATAACCAAAATAGATAAGATAACTTGGGTCAAATCCAAAAAATGTTAAACCAATACCATAAACGATTGGATCATAAATTAAATATTGAATAACCATAAGTATTGTTAAATATAAACTTCTTTTTTTATTATCTTGAAAATAGTAACAGATAAAAATAGTAATGACTCCAAAAATATGATAATCACATTGAATAAGCAAAGATACAAGACTACACAATATCAAAGGAATCCATTTCTTTAAAGCCTTTTGTAAAAAGAATTGGTAGCCAGCAATAGCAATTGCGCCTAATGCTAAAGTGAAAAAGATATTTGTCATAGTTAAAGAAAAAGCAAATGATGTCCCTGTGATAATGCTTATCATCCATTGAAAAGGAAATTCAGAAATCAAAGCAAATAACAATAATCTTCCTACATATTTTTGAATGTCATGAGTATGACGACAGCCTTCTGCTATCATAAAAGCAAATAAGATAAAGGATATTCTGCCAATACCCTCAATAAAATAATATGTGCAATATACAACATTTTGATTCTCTAAAAATCCTAAAAATTGAATGAGTAAAAGTGAAAATATTTTACAGGAATGATCTATTACCATAGTTATCATTGCAATTATTTTCAGATGATAACTTGTCAAATTCTTCATTTACTAAGAAGCCCAAAATGGCGTAATGCTTTCGTAATACCATCATTATCTACGTCGTCAGTGACATAATCAGCAATGGCTTTGACTTCGTCATTAGCATTTCCCATAGCTATTGCAACAGCAACATGATTTAACATTTGGATATCATTGCCACCATCACCAAAAGCCATTGTTTCAGATAAATCAATATGATAATGTTCTAAGAATTTATCAATTCCATTTTGCTTTGTTCCTCCTATTGGTGAAACATCACAAAATAAAGGATGCCATCTTGCTGAAATGCAATGGGGCATTACTTTCATAAGTTCTTTTTCTTCGTCATTATCAACAAAACACATACATTGATAAACTTTGTGATTAACAACATCTTGACAATCACCAGCTGGATGATCGTCGTTTAATGTAATGCGATGAATTTCATCAACTCTTTCATCTCTTAAATTAAAGTATTTTGTATGTTCTTCAGTGAACCCACATGGGAAAGGGTGAATCTTTAAATAATCAAGAAGTGCTTGTAAATCTTCTTTTTGAATTGTATTTTCATAAATTAATTGCTCATCAGTATAACAATATTGACCATTTAAAGTAATGTATCCATCAAAAGGAAAGTCATTTAAGACATGTAATCCATCAATACCTCTTCCAGTTGCAATAAAAAGTTTATATCCCTTATCCTTTAATTGGTATAAAGTTTGAAATGTTGTTTCTGGAATCTTATGAGTCTTAAAACTCACTAATGTTCCATCAATATCAAAAAATATTGCTTTCATCATTTTTCTTTACCTCCTTGTCTCAATTATAGCATTATATCTTTCTATTGAAAAAAAGATTTTCAAATTTTGATGGATTTTTCATCTTTATCAAGCAGGCTGTTATAATACATGCAGAAAGAGTGGGGTAGATATGTTAGAGGTTTTGATTAAATCATTGACTTTTATATTGATTATCGTTATTGCATATAGTTTAAAACAAATTAAAGTTCTAAAAAAAGAAGATGCTAATGTTTTAGCGACGATTATTATGAATATTACATTGCCATGTGCACTTTTAACAAGTGCTAATGGGATTGAATTAAATGGAGTTATTATTATTTTGATTGTTATAGGGATACTCACAAATGTTATCATGATTATGATTGGATATTTCGCTACACAACATGAAGATAATTGCTTAAAAGCTTCTTTTATGATCAATACATCAGGATATAATATTGGGAATTTTGTCTTGCCATTTGTACAAAGTTTTTTTCCTGGTTTAGGAGTTGTTTATTTATGTTCGTTTGATATCGGTAATGCACTTATGGGACTAGGAATAACATATGCAGCAGCAGATCATGTTGCAAGTGGTGAAAATCATTTTTCTTTAAAAGAATTACTCAAAAAGCTCTTTTCATCTATTCCGTTTGATGTTTATGTTTTGATATTTATACTTGCCATTTTTAAACTTCAAATTCCTACACCTATTCTCTCAATTGCTGATACAATTGGTGCAGGAAATAGTTTTTTAGCTATGCTTATGATTGGCTTACTATTAGAAATAAGAATATCACCTCGTGAAGTTAAAAATGTTATAAAAGTCCTGTATCTAAGAATTATAGGAACAATTATGATTTCACTCATTACATACTTTATATTCCCATTACCACTTTTAGCTAAGCAGATTTTAATAATGGCTTATTGTGCTCCGTTATCCACTGTTTCTGCAGTTTTCACAAAAAAGGTTGGCTACGTTGGAGATATGTCTGCAACAGCAAATTCTCTAAGTATTATTCTAGGAGTTGTTTGTATGACAGTGTTACTGGTTTTATTTATTTGATACCAAATGGTATCTTTTTTTTGAAATTTGTTATAAAATAGGGGACAGGTGGTGATTTGATGAGTGATATTCGTTTGTTAAAAATAACAGAAAAAAGATTGGATATATTGAAACTTATGAACATTGAGAGTTTAGAGGATTTGATTAATCATTATCCTTATCGATATGATGTTATTGAAGAAACATATCCCACACAAGAAGATGATAAAATCATTATTGAAGGGACATTGATTTCACCTGTTAAAATCTTTTTTAGAGGAAGAATGTCAAGAATGTCTTTTTCAGTGGAGGATCGTTATCAAAATGTTTATCAGGTTACTATTTTTAATCGCCATTTTTTAAGACAGTATTTAAAACAAATGACAATAATAACAATTATAGGAAAATGTCAAAAAGATAAAATCACTGCTAGTGATATCAAGATTAAACCTATAAGTGAGATTCAGGGAGTTCATCCTGTCTATTCGCTTAAGGAAGGATTAACGCAAAAATCATTTCAACAATATGTGAAAAAAGCTTTGAACTTATTAAAAGGAAACATAGAATCTTTTGTTCCTGAAGAATATATCATAAAGCATCAACTCATACATAAAGAAAGTGCATTGTGGAATATTCATTTTCCACAATCACAGGAAGATATTAAACAGGCATTGAAATATTTAAAATACGAAGAGTTTTTAAAATTTCAATTAACAATGCAAACAATAAAACAGCAAAGAACTTTAGAAGTAGGAATTGCCAAGAGATTTGATGTACAAAAGTTCCAATCATTTATATTATCCCTACCATATCAATTAACACAAGATCAACAGACATCAGTCAAGGAAATTGTTTCGGACTTACAGAGTCCAAGGATGATGTATCGATTTCTACAGGGAGATGTTGGAAGTGGGAAAACAGTTGTCAGCAGTGTTGCTTTATATGCAAATTATTTGGCAGGCTATCAAGGTGCGTTAATGGCTCCGACAGAAATTTTAGCTTCTCAGCATTATCAGACTTTATTATCTTTTTTTAAGGATACAGATGTTAAAATTGCTTTATTAACAGGTTCATTAACAAATAAAGAAAAAGAGCGTATCTATGAACAAATTCAAAATGGAGATATAGATATGATTGTTGGTACACATGCCTTATTTCAAAAGAAAGTGGAATATCATCGTTTGGGATTTGTTATCACTGATGAGCAGCATCGTTTTGGTGTTGAACAAAGAAAAGCATTGAAAAACAAGGGGAGTCAAGTTGATTTCTTAATTATGAGTGCGACACCGATTCCACGTACACTAGCAATTTCGATGTATGGTGATATGGATGTCTCAACAATGAAAACAATGCCTAAAGGGCGTATTCCAGTTGTTACAAAATATATAAAATCATCTTCTATGAAACCCATTCTTAAAGATTTAAAAGAATATCTTGCGAGTGGAGGACAATGCTATGTGATTTGTCCGCTGGTTGAAGATAGTGAGGTTCTGGATGCAAAAAGCGCTTCTCAAATTGCTGAAGCCATGCAACAGTATTTTCGTGGGACATATCAAGTGGGCTTGTTACATGGTCAGATGAAAGATGATGAAAAAGACAGAATTATGCAAGACTTTCAAAAACAAAAAATCCATATACTGGTTTCAACAACTGTTGTAGAAGTTGGGGTGGATGTGAAAAATGCCAACATGATGGTTATTTATAATGCTGAACGTTTTGGGATGAGTCAGCTTCATCAGTTGCGTGGGCGTGTTGGCCGAGGTCATCAACAAGCTTATTGTTTTTTTATGAGTTCTTCGACATCAAAAGAAGCAATAGAACGTTTGAAATATATGGAGAAAAGTCATGATGGGTTTGAAATTTCGATGTATGACTTACAGATTAGAGGACCTGGTGAGGTCTTAGGAAATCGTCAAAGTGGTTTGCCAACTTTCCTGGTGGCAGATGTCTTTAAGGATTTTCCTATTTTGAATGTTGCTAGAGAAGATGCTATGAGGATTGTTGAAGGCTATGAAAAAAGAAATGAATATTATCATTTGATGAGTACAATTCAAGAGAAATTAAAAGAGAATAATGAATATGTTGATTAAATGTGTTATACTACTAAAAATAAGGAGTGATGGAAATGTATAAATTATCAATAGATGCAATGAGTGGAGATTTAGGGAGTAGCATTGTTGTCGAAGCATGCTCTGCTTTTATTAAGGATCATGCTGATGTAGAACTTCATGTAACTGGAAAAAAAGAAGAATTAGAAAAGTTAACTCATCATGAACGTATTCAAATTGTTGATGCAAGAGATGTCGTGCCAATGGACGCTGGTATTATGTCTGTTCGCCGTAAAAAAGAATCAAGTATGGTTAAAGCTGTAACGTTGGCAAATGATGGTATTGTTGATGGCGTTGTTTCATGTGGTTCAACAGGGGCTTTTTATACAAGTGCTATGTTGTTTTTAAAACGTATTGAAGGTGTAGAAAAATCTTGTTTAATGGCAATGCTTCCGACCTATAATAAAAAGGGAGTAGTACTTTTAGATGTGGGTGCAAATGCAGAAAACACTGCTGAACAGTTGAAAGATTTTGCAATTATGGGACATGTTTATGCGAAAAATATAAGAGGAATTCAAAAACCTAAAGTTGCTTTGCTAAATATTGGTTCAGAGGCTAAAAAAGGTGATGAAGTTCATCAACAAACTTATCAATTGTTAGAGGAAGATAAAATGATTAATTTTGTTGGTAATATTGAAGGTAGAGATATCTTGTTAGGTGAAGTTGATGTGATTGTGACGGATGGATTTAGTGGTAATATTGCTTTGAAAACATGTGAGGGAGCTGCTTCTGTATTGATGAAGATGGTCAAAGAAAGTATGATGTCTTCATTATCAGGAAAGATTGGGGCACTTTTTGCAAAGTCATCACTTTATTCGTTGAAAGATCAATTTGATTATAAATCAGTTGGTGGTGCTTTAATGGTTGGTTTTGAAAAGGCGGTTGTGAAAGCCCATGGTGCTAGTGATTCTAAAGCCTTCTATAATGCAATGGAATTGGCTTATCAAATGGTAAAAATGGATGTTGTAACACAAATGAAAGAAGGATTGAAGGTTTCATGAAAATATTAGATTTTTTACAGGCAGAAAATATTCCTTTCCAAAAATTATCTTTATACAAAGAAGCATTTACTCATGCTTCATATGCAAATGAAGCACATCATTATAATAAAGATTATGAAAGGTTAGAATTTATGGGAGATGCAGTTTTACAATTGTATGTTTCAGATTTTCTTTTTCACCTATTTCCAGATGTTCCAGAAGGAACATTGACAACTTTACGTAGTAAGTTAGTTCGTGAGGAATCATTAGCAAGATTCTCTAAAGAACTAGGGTTAGGAGAATTGTTGTTTTTAGGTGTTGGTGAAGAAAAAAGTGGTGGTAGAGAAAGAGAAAGCGTTTTGGCAAATATCTTTGAATCATTTATTGGTGCACTTTATCTGGATTGTGGCAAAGATGAGGTCATTAAGATTTTAGAACAAACAATATTCCAACATGTCAATGATTTGGATTATGATGATATTACTGATTACAAAACAACATTACAAGAATTAATACAAGCGGATCAACGAAAGACAGTGACTTATGAATTGCTGGAAACGTCTGGACCATCAAATGCGCCAGAATTTAAAGTTGCAGTTATTATGGATGAAATGCGTTTGGGAGTTGGGAAAGGAACAAGCAAAAAGCGTGCTGAACAACAAGCGGCTAAAGATGCATTGAATAAATTAGCAACAAGTGATTATTTAAAAAAATAGTCACTTGTTTTTTCGCCCAGTCAAATATGTGTTTTTGACATATTGTATTTTGGGAGGGATAAAATGTACAATCCATATATGTATGAAGATGAAAGAGTCACATATCCAAGAGTTGGAGAAATTATTTTATATACAGTGAATAAAGGCGATAATGTTTATAGACTTGCAAAAACATTTAATAGTGAAGTGCCTTGGATAAGATGTATGAATAATTTAAATGAAGATATGCTTATTCATCCAAATCAACAATTAATGATTCCTATTGTTTATCAAAAAGTGAATCCATTGCCTCAGCCATATCAAAGACAAAGCTATGATTTATATTTTTAATCTTTTATGAATAAGTTTTGATCTTTGACAAACACTATTAATAGGAGGTTTTTGCAATGAAAAAGTTGATGTTATTTGCTATGGCAATCTTATTATGTGGTTGTTCAGGCAATACAAAAAAAGAAGAGACCAAAAAGACTGTCTATAAAGATGGAACTTATACAACAACTGCTACAGGTTATGGTGGAGAATTTCAAGTGGAAACAACAATTAAAAATGATAAAGTTGTTGATATTGTTGTAAAGGAGCATAATGAGACACCTTCTATTGGTGGTGTTGCAATGGAACAAATGATTGAAAAAATGAAAACTGAGAATAAGTATGATGTTGATACAATCTCAGGTGCAACAAAAACTTCACAAGCATTAAAAGATGCTGTCAAAAATGCATATGAAAAAGCAAAGAATACGACAGAATAAAGCAGAAATGCTTTATTTTTTTTGTGATTTGGTATATGATAGATGTCATGACAGGGGGCAACAAAATGGAAAAAGTTAACGTTAGTAGTGAAAGAAATATTACTTTAATTATGGATTTTTATGAATTAACGATGTCATATAATTATTTTAAATTAGGCAAAGGGGATCAGATTGTCTATTTTGATATGTTTTTTAGAAAGAATCCAGATAATGGAGGCTTTGTTATCTTTGCTGGTTTGCAGCAACTGATTGAGGCTATCAAAGATATGCGTTTTACAGAAGGGGATATTGAATATTTAAGAAGTTTAAATATTTTTGATGAAGCATTTTTTGAATATTTAAGAAATTTTAAATTTACAGGAACACTTTATTCAGTCCCAGAAGGAACACCAGTTTTTCCTTATGAGCCACTGATTACTGTTAAAGCAAAGTTGATTGAGGCACAGTTGATTGAAACTTTTTTGTTGGTGACAATTAATCATCAATCTTTAATTGCAACGAAAGCACATCGTGTTTGTCAGGAAGCGAAAGGGCGCCCTGTGATGGAATTTGGTGCCAGACGTGCACAAGGTTATGATGCTGCACATTATGGGGCTAGAGCGGCTTATATTGGTGGAGTGGCTGGAACAGCAACGACTTCAGCCGGAAAAGCTTTTGGAGTTCCTGTGCTAGGGACTATGGCACATTCATTTGTTCAATCCTTTGATAATGAATATGAAGCATTTAAGGCTTATGCACAGGTGTATCCAGATGCTTGTGTACTTCTTGTTGATACTTATGATACATTAAAAAGTGGAGTCCCAAATGCAATTAAGGTGGCTGAAGAGGTTTTGGCACCTATGGGTAAAAAATTGGCTGGTATTCGTCTTGATAGTGGAGATATTGCGTATTTAACAAAAAAGGCAAGAATGATGTTGGATGTTGCTGGTTTACATGATTGTAAAATTACTGTTTCCAATTCATTGGATGAATATCTGATTCGCTCTGTTTTAGAACAAGGAGCTCAAATTGATTCATTTGGAGTTGGTGAAAATATGATTGTCTCTAAATCTTCACCAGTCTTTGGTGGGGTTTATAAATTGGCGGCTGTGGAAAAAGATGGTGTCATTATACCTAAAATTAAAATTTCAGAAAATACTGAAAAAATTACAAATCCTGGCTATAAAAAAGTTTATCGATTAATTGAAAAGGAAAACAACAAAGCGATTGCTGATATTATTGCTTTTCATGATGAAGTTTTAGATGAACAGAAAGATATAACAATATATCATCAATCTGATGCATGGAAAAACAAAAAACTTTATGCTGGAACATATGAAATCAAACCTTTGCAGACGATTGTTTTTGATAAAGGACAGTGTGTATATCCAGAATATTCATTAGAAGATATTCGTCAATATTCTATTAAGCAAAAAGAACTGCTTTGGGATGAAGCATTCCGATTAGAATATCCTCATATATATTATGTTGATTTAACTAAAAAATTATTAGATTATAAATTGAAAATGTTAGCTGATGGGAGAGAAAATGAATGAGTTTTAAAAGAAGTATAGAAAGAAATCACAAAACTCAGATAACGCATAAACAGTTTGAACAAGAAACCAGATCTCAATCAGATTTTAATTTGACTTGGATACCTTTTCATTATAAGAGTTTTGTCATGATAGCAATTATTTTTGCTTTTTCACAATTTCTATGCAATCCATTTTTAACTCAATATTGTGGGCAGGCTGCTGCACTTGTTATTTCGCATGGGGTTATATCTAGTGTGCTTGTTGCTGTTGTTTTTTGGGCCATAGAAGCAAAACGCGCATCACTAAAGTCATTGTTTGTAAGATACTGTTTCTGTGCTTTGATTTTTGGTGGTTTTTCACTTGCTATAGCTATGATTTTGAAACTGTAGGAGGTTTTATATGATTATTACAGTTGTTGGTTTAGGTGTTATTGGTGGAAGTTATGTTCAGGCTCTTAAAGGATTAGGGCATGAGGTATATGGTGTTGATAATGATACATTGACATTACAACAGGCAAAAGCTGAGGGATATATTGTTGAAGGATATAGAGATGGGCATAATATTGTCGCTAAAAGTGATATGACTATTATTTGTTTGTACCCATCTTTGGTATTGGACTTTATTGCAAGTCATAGTTTTAAAAAAGGCAGCATTGTTACAGATGTTGTAGGTATTAAATCATATTTTTTAGAAAAAGCTTTAACAATTATTGATGAGTCAGTAGAATATGTCAGTGGACATCCTATGGCTGGTCGTGAGAAAAAAGGTTATGCTTATGCTAGCAAAGAGGTTTTTAAAAATGCTAACTATATTGTGATTGAACATCAACAAAATAAAAAAGAAGCCATTGAATTTATGTGCCAATTTGTTTCTCAATTGGGATTTAAAAGTGTGAAAATTATGAGCCCTTATGCTCATGATGAAATTATTTCCTTTACTTCACAATTGCCACATATGATTGCTGTTGCTTTGATGAACAGTGATGATCAAAAATATGATACTGGAAAATACATTGGTGATTCCTTTAGGGATTTAACCCGTATAGCAAATATTAACGCTGATTTATGGAGTGAACTTTTTTTGAATAATAAAGATTATCTTCTGGCTTCAATGGAACGCTTTGAAGAACAGTTTGACTGTTTGAAACATGCTCTTAAAGGCAATGATGAGGAAAGTTTGAAAAGAATGTTTCAGGAATCTTCGCTGCGTAGAGAGAAACTTGAGAAATAACTTATCTTGGGGGTAGGTTATTTTTTTATAGTTAAGTTTAATATATTAAACATTTTGTTTAAAAATATATTGCAATTTTTATAATATTTTGTATAATGATTATGTTTTGTATTTTAAACATTAAGTTTCATATGACTAAACAAAGGGGAGTGAGAGTATGAATATTGGTAGTAAGATAAAAAGATTGAGAATTGCCAATCAATTGACCTTAGAAGAATTGGCGAATCGAAGTGAACTGACGAAAGGTTTTTTATCTCAGGTTGAACGAAATTTAACTTCACCTTCAATTACGACCTTGGAAGATATATTAGAGGCATTGGGAACCACCTTACATGATTTTTTCAGTGAAACTCAAGAAGAACAAATTGTTTTTAAGAAAGAAGACTATTTTGTTAATACACAGGATGATTATGAAATTTCTTATATTGTTCCAAATGCTCAAAAGAATGATATGGAACCTATTTTAATTGAGATAGAGAAAGGGAAATCATCAATGGAAATGGAACCACATGATGGTGAGGAATTTGGATATGTGATAAGCGGGAAGGTGCTTTTGCATTATGGTGATAAGACATTAAATGTTAAAAAGGGAGAAACTTTTTATTTGCCAGGAAAAAGAACACACTATCTTGAGAATTCTGGTGATTCTAAAGCAAAAGTGATATGGGTATCAACACCACCACTATTTTAAGGAGGATAATATGAAAAAATTAATTGAACTTGATAATTTAACAAAAGAATTTAATGGACAAGTTGTTCTCAAGGGAATTCATTTGGATATTCATGAAAACGAATTTATGACTTTGCTTGGTCCAAGTGGATGTGGAAAAACAACAACATTAAGAATTGTTGGTGGTTTTGAAGAAGCCAGCTCAGGAGAGGTTTTGTTTGATGGTATTGATATTTCAACATTGCCACCTTATAAAAGAGAGGTCAATACAGTCTTTCAAAAATATGCTTTGTTTCCACATATGAATGTGTTTGATAACATAGCTTTTGGATTGAAAATTAAGAAATTGGATAAAGATATTGTTAGACAAAAAGTGATGAGAATGTTAAGTCTTGTTGGATTAGAAGGTTTTGAAAAAAGAAATATTTCACAACTTTCAGGGGGCCAGCAACAACGTGTAGCAATTGCAAGAGCACTTGTTAATGAACCAAAAGTTCTTTTGTTGGATGAACCTTTAGGAGCATTGGACTTAAAGTTAAGAAAAGCTATGCAAATTGAACTTAAAAATATTCAAAAGGAAGTTGGTATTACATTTGTCTATGTAACTCATGATCAAGAAGAAGCATTAACAATGTCAGATACAATAGTTGTTATGAATGATGGAAATATTCAGCAGATTGGAACGCCAACAGATATTTATAATGAACCTGAGAATAGATTTGTTGCGCAATTTATTGGTGAATCAAATATTGTTGAAGGGAAATTTATTAAAGATTTCTTAGTTGAATTTGATCATCAGCAATTTGTTTGTGTTGATAAAGGATTTGATGAAGGACAAGATGTTGATATTGTCTTAAGGCCAGAAGATTTAGATATTGTTGAAGAAGGGCAAGGAAAAATCGCTGGTGTTGTTTCTTCTATTGTTTTTAAAGGTGTTCATTATGAAATCATGGTAGAAACAGAGGAACGTATGTATAAGGTGCATACAACTGATATGAGTGAAGTTGGTAAAAAGGTAAATCTTGATTTTTGGCCTGAAGATATTCATGTTATGGAAACAATGGGGACATATTAATGAAACAATATAAGAAATTGGTTTCGCCTTATTGTTTTTGGCTATTCGTTTTAACGATTGTACCAATGATGTTAATCGCATTTTATGCATTAACTGCTAAAGGTACAGAGATTACAACTTTTAAATTTACCTTTGATAACTTCTTTAAATTTTTAGATCCTATCTTTGTTTCTGTTTTGATGAGATCATTGATTCTAGGTATCTTGACGACTGCTGTTTGTTTTTTAATAGGTTATCCCATTGCATATATGATTTCTAAATGTAAAGAAGGGACACAAACAGTTTTGATTTTATTGATTACAATTCCAACATGGATTAATCTTTTGATGAGAACCTATGCATGGATGAGTATTCTTAGTAATAATGGTATTATTAATAATGTTTTAGAAAGTATTGGGTTAGGACCTGTGCAAATGATGTATACAGATTTTGCAGTTGTTATGGGGATGGTTTATAACTTTTTACCATTTATGATTTTACCAATTCATACATCATTAACAAATATGGATAAATCATTGACAGAAGCATCTATGGATTTGGGTGCCTCACGTATTCAAACATTCTTTAAAGTGACGTTTCGTTTATCATTGAGTGGTGTGTTAACAGGTGTTACAATGGTTTTTTTACCAGCTATAAGTGCTTTTGTCATTCCAAAGATGTTAGGTGGAGGACAGTATTCACTTATTGGTAATTTTATTGAACAGCAATTTATTACAGTTGGAAATTGGCATTTTGGAAGTGCTGTATCACTGGTTCTTGCGGTCATCGTCATTATTTTGATGGCTTTGATTTATAAAGTAGAGAAACGTACAAATGTTTCAGATGAAAAAGATGAGGGAGGTAAACGTAGTGGGAAAAGAAAGAAAATCCGTAAAAATTTTATGCATTAGTCTGTGCTTGGCGTTTTTATATTTTCCTTTAATTATTATGGCGTTTTTCTCTTTTAATAGCGCTAAATCTTTGTCTAATTTTAAAGGTTTTTCAATGCGCTGGTATGAGTCTCTGTTTGGAAACAGTCAATTGTTAGATGCTGTTATTGTGTCGGTTACAATAGCTATTTTAGCAACAGTTATATCTACTATTTTAGGAACTGTAACTGCTATTGCTTTAACGAAATCAAAGAAAGTTGTTCGTACAGCTATTATGCAGGTTAATAATTTACCAATTATGAACCCTGAAATTGTTACAGCTATTTCCTTGATGATATTCTTTTCTTTCTTGAATATTGAGAAAGGCTATTTAACGATGCTGCTAGCACATATTGCTTTTTGTACACCTTATGTGATTACGAATGTTTATCCAAAGGTGAAACAATTAGATGAAAATTTAGCTGATGCTGCTATGGATTTAGGAGCCACACCACTCCAAACACTAACAAAGGTTATTTTACCTCAGATTAAACCTGGAATTGTTGCAGGAGCTTTACTGGCATTTACAATGTCTTTTGATGATTTTATTATTTCTTACTTTGTGAGTGGTAATGGTGTTGAAAATATATCAATTGTGATTTACAACATGTCTAAACGTATGAATCCAAGTATTTATGCATTATCTACTATTGTTCTTGTTGTCATTCTGTTGGTTTTATTGGTTGGAACTTTTGTTCCGTATTTGATTGTAAAAAGAAAAGGGGAGAAATTAAATGAAAAAATTAGTTAAAATTGCTTTAGCTTCTGTTTTATCTTTATCAACTTTAGTGGGCTGTGGTTCGAGTTCTCAAGGTGCTTCTAAAACATTGAAGGTGTTTAACTGGGGAGAATATGTTGATAGAGATGTCATTAGTGGTTTTGAAAATGAATTTGATTGTAAGGTTATTTATGAAACATTTGATTCTAATGAAACAATGTATACTAAGTTATTAGGTGGAGATAAATATGATGTTATGGTTCCATCTGAATATATGATTGAAAGATTAATTAAAGAAGACCTTTTACAAAAAATTGATTGGAATGTAATGACAAATAAGGATAGTTTGGATAATTCGGTTTTGAATCAAAATTTTGATAAAAATAATGATTATTGGGTTCCTTACTTTTATGGGAATGTTGGAATTGTTTATGATAAGACAAAGGTTTCTGAAAGTGATTTAAGTGCGGGTTGGGAAGTTTTAAGAAATACAAAATATAAAGGTAATATTTATATGTATGATTCAGAAAGAGATTCGTTCATGGTTGCTTTAAAAGCATTAGGATATTCTATGAATACAACTAATAAAGATGAGATTGAAAAAGCGTATAATTGGTTAATTGATCAAAGAAAAACGATGAATCCAACATATGCAACTGATGAAACAATTGATGCTATGAAAAATAGTGAAAAAGCAATGGCAGTTATGTACTCTGGTGATGCTGCTTCGGTTATGGCTGAAAATCAGGATATGGGCTTTTATATGCCAAATGAAGGTACAAATATTTGGTTTGATGGTTTTGTTGTTAGTAAAGATTGTCAAGAAACACAATTGGCTATGGAGTTTATTAATTATATGATAAGTGATGAGAATGCTTTGAATAACACATTGGAAGTAGGATATTTAACATCTAATGTCAATGCAGCAAAAGAAGCTTCAGAAAGCGATTTTGAAGGAAATAGCGCATATGCTATTCGCATGGATAAAAATGATGAAGTTTTTGCATATCAAAGCCAAGATGTTAAAGAAATGTATAGTAACTATTGGACAAAAGTGAAAGCACAATAATTTAAAAAAAGTTCTGTTGAAAAAACCTCATCAGAACTTTGTTTTTTGTATTGGGGTAAAGAAACATACTTTTTTTGTAAAAAAAGTATTGCAATCAGATACAAAATATTATATACTATTTGAGCAACAGGAAAATGGTTCCATAGCCAAGTTGGTAAGGCTACAGACTGCAACTCTGTCATCGTCGGTTCGAGTCCGGCTGGAACCTCCATCATCTGCCCAGGTGGCGAAATTGGTAGACGCACAGGACTTAAAATCCTGCGGACCTTAAAATCCGTGCCGGTTCGACTCCGGCCCTGGGCACCATTTCTAAAAAAGAAATGTTGAAAAAAATGAAAAAAAGTGTTGCAAATTAACAGCAAAGATGTTATTATTGAATGGCGCTGTTAAAGAGATGCGCTAGTAGCTCAACTGGATAGAGTGCTTGACTACGGATCAAGAGGTTGTGGGTTCGATTCCTGCCTAGCGCGCCATTTGAGAATTAAAATTGAAGATTCGGGAAGTAGCACAGCTTGGTAGTGCACCTGGTTTGGGACCAGGGGGTCGCAGGTTCAAATCCTGTCTTCCCGACCATTTAATGGGGCTTTAGCTCAGCTGGGAGAGCGCCTGCCTTGCACGCAGGAGGTCAGCGGTTCGATCCCGCTAAGCTCCACCATTAATATTATTGCGGAGGTTTACCCAAGTCCGGCTGAAGGGATCGGTCTTGAAAACCGACAGGGGATGAAAGTCCCGCGGGGGTTCGCATCCATCAACCTCCGCCATTTTCAAAAATAAGTTTTATAACATCGCGGGATGGAGCAGCCTGG
>ENA-OQLI01000074-OQLI01000074.1-human-gut-metagenome-genome-assembly--contig:-NODE-74-length-142466-cov-11.125531_pt1 | contig 142466 bp, 123 predicted proteins | sample MGYA00242805_ERZ504812 | MGnify/ENA primary metagenome ERZ504812 (study PRJEB26092, sample SAMD00036430) | human gut metagenome | host: Homo sapiens | study: EMG produced TPA metagenomics assembly...
CCCTAATAACCATATTGGAGCAAAATCAGAACTGTTGCTTGTCGTTCTTTGATTTCCGCAGCAGCTTTGAAAAATCAAAGCCGCCGTTTCTTTTTATCTTCTAATGAAATGACGCGGTATCACTGTTAAAAGCGGCGGCTAAAGGAGGTAGCCGCCATGAAGCACATACCCTATCGACAAAATCCGACGGTCATTGACATATCAAAAAAAGCCCGACCACCGCCGGGAACCTCTCTACCCTTGACTATGAACTGTCTAATCATCTAAATACTGCTTACAATACCTATACGCCTGTCCGGGCTTTTCGGACAGGCGTATTTTGCTGCTCAAAAAATTTTTTGAAAAAATTTCAAAAAATCTTCGGCGTTTTTCAAAAACGCCGTATTGCCCCGCGAAAAGGGGGAAGCACCACCAACTTTCCAACGAGAAAGGAGGTGAGAATGTGGAACCTAATAGCAGGGAGTTTTACAAACAATGTGCTTTTCAGAAGTTTTGTAATACGGTGCTGCACAATGAAGCGTGTGACGCTCACAGGGAGCTGCACAGGCATAAGGCAAGGGAAGTCACCTTTTCCGATTTGCCCTTAGACGAAGCGCGGCAACTTCATACCTTTGATGAATATTTCAAACGGGAAACCGCCGAAACCGTCTTTGAGAAAGCCGGGAAGAAAATCACGCCGAAGCTGCTTCTTGAAGCAATCCGTACTTTGCCGGAAGAAAAGCGCAAAGCCGTACTCCTGTACTATTTCGAGGGAATGAACGACACCGAGATTGCGAAGTTGTTCAATACATCGAGAAGCACGATACAGTACAGGCGGACAAGCTCTTTTGAGCTGCTAAGAAAATATCTGGAGGAAAATGCTGATGAATGGGACGAATGGTAACGAACCCGGCTACCCGGAAAATGCCCTTGTTCCCTATCCTGTCATTGTGGCAGCGACAATGGTTGTCCGGCGTTTGCCCAAATAAAACCTGCCAAAATAAACCTGTCCCTTTTTGGCAGGTTATTCAGCGCTCTTGAGGGCGCCGACCATGTCGATCTTATTGAGGGTACGGTTGGTAGCGAGGTTGACGATAAATGTAAAGCCAAAGGAAAGTACCACGGCGAGCACGTAGCTCAGCGGTTCGACCTCGACGTCAAAGTACAGCGACGGCATCTGCAAAATGTAGGTAAAGCTCTCGGCCAGCAAGCCGCCCAGCGGTACGCCCAGTGCGGCTCCAATCGCTGTAAGAATCAACGTCTCCTTGTTGACGTAATGGTGCACCTCGCCACGGCGAAAGCCCAGTACCTTGATGGTCGCTAGCTCGCGTTCACGCTCCGAAATATTCGTATTAGACAGCGTAAACACCACCACAAACGACAGGCACGCCGCCATAAAGGTCACAAGCACCACGACCGAATTGATGATCGTAAAGTTTGCCTCATAGTTTTCCCAATGCTCGGCGGTACTCGACAGCGTAATCCACCCATCGCTCTTAAGACGGTTGGCAAACGCAATCTGATCGGTCGACGAACCCTTAAGCAGCGCAAGGATGCCGTTGAGGCGCGCGCTTCGGCCAAACGCGCGCTCATAGGTGCCCTGCGTCATGTAAAGCGTGTTGCCCAGATAGTTGAGCGAAATGTCGCTGATTTTAACCTTGGCAACATTGAGCGACGAATCCTGGACGTGAGCCGTGTCACCCGGCTTGATCCCCAGCACCAGCTGAGAGCTCTTGCTCAAATACACATCCCCGTCACGCAGGGTGAGCGGTTCTTTGGACTCATCCTCAAGGCGTACATAGTCGTCCAGATTGTTCGTGCGGTCATCGGGCACCACGATCAGCTGCACGGTCTCGCTCTTTCCGCCGAATGTAAAGGTGACGTTGTCGGTCATAATCGGCAGCGTCGAAGTCACGGTCACGTTGGAATCATTGGCCGCGCTGCGCTCATCGAGCGCCGCGCACGCCTGCGAAAAATCGTCGGGATTGGCAACCGCCAGCAGGTCATAGCGCGTGATATGCCCGTACTGCTTGGGCGACAACGCGACCGACGTATCACGAATGCCCATACCGCAGATCACAAGCGCGGTACAACCCGCGATGCCAAAGATGGTCATAAAGGCACGCTTTTTGTAGCGGAACAGGTTACGCGCTGCCACCTTGTTCAAAAAGCCCATGCGGCGCCAGATAAAGCCGATGTGCTCGAGCAAGATGCGCGAGCCGGCGCGCGGGGCCTTGGGGCGCATGAGCGAGGCTGGGGTCTCGGCCATCTCGTGGCGGCAGGCGATAATCGTGGCGCCCACCACGCCCACGGCAAACAGCGCCACCGACACGAGCGACGACACAATGTCGTACGAAAGCAGCATCTGGGGCAGCGAGTACATGTCGTCGAAGACCGTAAACAGGAACAGCGGCAGGCCCACAAATCCGATGATGTTGCCGAGTACGCCGCCAATCAGACACGCCCACAGCGAGTAGTCCACATATTTGGACAGGATACGCCCGCGCGAATAGCCGAGCGCCTTGTACAGACCAATGAGCGTGCGCTCCTCCTCGACCATACGTGTGGCAGTGGTGAGGCTGATGAGCACGGCGACGATAAAGAAGATGAACGGGAACACCGTGGCGATGGCCTCAATTGACGAGCTATCGCTCTCGACGCTCGAGTAGCTTGCGATATTGCCGCGGTCTTGGATGTACCAAGTACATTCGCCCAGGTCAGAGAGGTCGGTGCGGGCATCGGCAAACTGCTGGTCGGCGGCGGCACGGCGCTGGTCCAGGTCGGCTTGTGCCTGCGCACGCTCGTCGCTGCCCTCGGCCATACGGTCAATGTTGCCCTGTTCAATCCCAAAGAGCATATTCGTCTGGCGCTCGGCCGCATCCAAGCTTGCCGGCGTGTCGACCGTCAGCTCCTGAGCGCGCGCCTTCTCACGCTCCTCGCGAATCTTCTCGATATTGCCCTTGACCTCATTGATCTTTGCCGTGTAGGCATCCGAATAGGAGTTGAGGCTCTTGGCCCCCTCGACGGTCACGTGGATCGCGGAGTAAGAAGAAGATGTCGCGGCGTCCTCGCTCACATAGAACTTATAGTCCGCAGTCGAAGCAGCGCGAAAGGCGTTGACCGTCGAGTCGGAGCTCACGTTGGTGGGATCGAGAACCTCGGCCGTGATAGTGTAATCCCCATCGGCAAACTGGTCCTTGGCGCTTTGGTTCGACGAGCTCGCGTCATTGGCGGCAAAACTCACCGTATCGCCGATTTTCTTGCCCGAAGCCTTCAAGAACTTCGAAGTCACCGCGACCTCACCGGCGCTCTCGGGCAAATCGCCGCTCACCAGCACCGGTTGATCGATATTCTCCTTGGAAAGACTCTGCACGACTACGCGCTCGCGCGTTGTACCCACGGCGGTGTAGGCGGTCTCGGTGTAGATGCCCTCGGCCGTCTCGACGCCGTCGACCTCTTGAATGGCCGCAAGATCGTCGCGCGTAAGGCCATAGGTCGACTGCACGTTAATGTCATAGACATTCTGCTGGTCAAAATAGGCGTCGACCGAATCGCGCAGGTCCTCGCAACCCGCTTTAAGGCCGCACATCACGCTCACGCCGAGCGCGGTGATCACGACGATAGACAAGAAGCGTTTGAGGCTGCCGCGAATCGTGCGGTAGATGCCACGGCGAAAAACCGTCGGTACCATGTCGTTTGAGCTTTGGGCGGTGCGATAGGTCGCGAACTCCCGGTCGCGACCCACGTGCTCCGTATCGTGGTTTTGGCTGTTTTGGCGGTCCTGGTCCATGGGCGCTACCACTCGATCGTCTCGATCGGCACGGGATTTTGCTGGACCGTCTCGCTCTCCACGCGACCGTTCTTAAAGCGAATCAGGCGATCGGCCATGGGCGCCAGCGCGGAGTTATGGGTGATGATAATGACCGTGATGCCCTGCTTGCGACAAGTGTCCTGCAGCAACTGCAAAATCTGCTTGCCGGTTTTGTAGTCGAGTGCACCCGTGGGCTCGTCGCACAGAAGCAGCTTGGGATTCTTGGCCAGTGCGCGGGCGATGGACACGCGCTGCTGCTCTCCGCCCGAAAGCTGTGCCGGAAAGTTGCCCAGGCGCTCGCCCAGACCAACCTGACGAAGCGTCTGTTCGGCATCGAGCGAATCGGGGCAGATCTGAGCTGCGAGCTCGACGTTTTCGAGCGCCGTCAGGTTGGGGACCAGATTGTAGAACTGGAAAACAAAGCCGACGTCGGCGCGGCGGTATTCCACGAGCCGCGCCTCGTTGGCGGCGCTCACATCGCGCCCGTCCACCGTCACGGTGCCAGAGGTTACCGTGTCCATGCCGCCCAGGATGTTGAGCGCCGTGGTCTTGCCGGCACCCGAGGCGCCCAGGATAATGGCAAGCTCACCGCGCTCAACCGTAAAGCTCGCGCCGTCGAGCGCGTGAATGCGGGCATCGCCCTCGCCATATGCCTTGATGACGTCTTTGAATTCGATATAAGCCATCGATTAATTCCCATCTGGTCGGATAACTCTTTAGTATTACCCATTTCACACCAACCAAAAAGGGACAGGTTCATTTTGGCAGGTTTTATATGGGGAAACGGCAGTCATAGATGAGGCACCGGGAAGGCAGAGAAATCATCGACGGGGTCAGGCCGACCGCCAAACACCACGCACGCATCTCAATCTGTCAGCCAAACCATTCGAACAGCCGTTCGTTTCTATGATATGATTCCGTTATCTAAGCAGGCCAATACGCAGAAAGGCGGCCAACATGGCGTTCGACTTTAAGAAGGAATGCAAGGAGCTCTACAAACCTGCAAGCAAGCCGAGTATCGTAACTGTCCCGCCTATGAGCTACGTTGCCGTTCGCGGAAAGGGCGACCCAAATACTGAAGGTGGCGAGTATCAAAACGCCCTGCCGCTGCTTTACGGCATCGCCTATACCGTCAAGATGTCGAAGAAAGGCTCAAGGAGTATCGAGGGCTATTTCGACTTTGTGGTACCGCCGCTCGAGGGTTTCTGGTGGCAAGACTCCCCGAGCGGCGGCATCGATTATGCACGCAAGGACGATTTCAACTTTATCTCGTGCATCCGCCTGCCCGATTTCGTCAGCCGAGATGATTTTGACTGGGCAGTCGCGGAAGCCACGACCAAAAAGAAACTGGACTTTTCCGCCGTCGAGCTGCTTAAAGTTGACGAGGGTCTCTGCGTTCAATGCATGCATACCGGACCCTACGACAGCGAGCCGGCGACCGTAGGCGCCATGCATGAATACACGACCGAACAGGGCTATGTCCCCGACTTCTCAGACACCCGTTTACATCACGAAATCTATCTCTCCGATCCACGCAAATGTGCACCGGAGAAACTTAAGACTGTGGTTCGTCATCCTATCAAGCGCGCTGAATAGCGTGGAACGCTGCCCCGCGCATCAGGTTTTAGGCCAGTCAACCAGCCGCCTCCTGGGCCGTCCGGTAATTATCTTGACGCAGCCCGTCGCATCTTATAAGTTTGTTTTGCTAAAGCTGGAAAGCCTCTCAACGATGCGCAACTCCAGCTCTTTTTTTATCAAAAGAGCAAGTGTCGGAAAGCAACGTATCGAGCAGAATCAAACGCCTGGTCAACACCTATAGCGGCCTCGTGCTCATGGGTGCTGTCGGAATCCCTATTGGCATCATCGTCGGCGCCATTTGTGCCCTCTTTGGTCGCGTGCTCCTGGCGATCGGTGCCTTCCGCGACGAGCACATCACCCTGCTCCTTCCCTTCCTCGCCCTCATGGGCTTGGCCATCGTATTTGCCTACCGCACCTAGGGCAAAGGCACCGATCGGGGCATGAGCCTGGTATTCGACGTAGGCCACGGGCGCGAAGACGCCATCTCCCCGCGCCTGGTGCCGCTCGTTATGCTGAGCGCGTGGGGAACGCACCTCTTTGGCGGCAGTGCGGAACGCGAGGGCGTAGCGGTGCAGATCGGCGCCACCATCTCACATTGGATCGGCCGACGCCTGCCTTTCCGAGACCCCGGCAACACGTTTTTGCGTATTGGCATGGCTGCCGGCTTTGCCGGGCTCTTTCGAACGCCACTCGCCGCCACGGTCTTTGCTATCGAAGTACTGGTCGCAGGACGCATGGAATACCGCGCGCTGTTTCCCGCGCTTACGGCTTCACTTGCCGCAAGCATGACCTCCGGCGCCCTGGGGCTCGAGAGGTTCGAGGTCGCCGTTGCCGCCTCGCATGCGCTCGACCTCCCCGGTCTTGGACGGCTTGCGGTGCTGGGCGTCGCGTTTGGCATGGCGGGCGGCGCCTTTGCCTGGTGCCTTGCGCATGGCAAGACCCTTGCAGCGCGGCTGCTCCCCAACCCTTACATACGCGTTGCCGTTATGGGCCTTGCGCTGTCGGCGATTCTGTTCGTGCTATGGCAGGGGCGTTACTGCGGCCTTGGAACAAACCTGATATCCGCGGCACTGGGTGACAACGGCGAGCCGTCGATCATGCCTTGGGTCTGGGCGCTCAAATTCGTACTCACCATCGCCACGCTTGCCGCAGGATATCAAGGTGGTGAGGTAACGCCGCTGTTCTCCATCGGAGCAAGCCTGGGTGTCGTGCTCGCCGGAATTCTCGGCATGCCCGTCGAGTTCTGCGCCGCGCTGGGATACGCCGCCGTCTTTGGCAGCGCCACCAACACGCTGCTCGCGCCCATCCTTATCGGTTGCGAGGTCTTCGGTTTCGGTAATCTGCCGGCGTTCTTTATCGTCTGCGTTGTGGCTTATCTGTTCATCATGGACAAATCGATCTACACCCTGCAAGAGCGAGCGTAGGAAGCCGCCCCGGCGCTCAGACCCTGCCGCGCGGAAAGTCCGGCCCGTAATTCGTTACCAAACTGGGACGCGCTTTCCGTAAGAAGCTTCATTCGGAAAGTGCATCCCGCTCTGAGGTGGAATTCTGGGATAGAGCTTCCGCGGAGGGCTTCATCCGGAAAGCGCGTCCCATTCCAAAGCAATATTCCGGGACAGAGTTTCCGCTAGAGTCTTCAAGGGGAAACTGCATCCCGCTGCGCAACGTCAAACTGGGACGACGTTTCCGCCCAGAGCCTTCCCCGCTGACGTTTCCCCAGATAAAACCTGCCAAAATAAACCTGTCCCTTTTTGGCAGGTTTTAGAGGCGAACGGTGAAGGTGATCTGGTTGCCGCTGCCGCAGACAGAAGCGCTCCCGCCATGGGCCTCGGCGATGGCCCGCACGCCGCCCGCAATCGATATCGACAGGCGCTTACCACGCGAGACCGCCACCGACTTAAACGGCGCCGCCGCCTTGTTCACCGCCTCCGAAAGATCGATCGACGCCATGGTAAAGCCGGCCGAACTCCCGTCCATGCGTGCAAAAAACACCAAGCGCTCCGTGAGCGCCGATAATAGCGCACCGGCACTCGTCTTAGTGCTGCCTTAGCAGGTCAATGAGCGTATTTTAAAAAGCAAGGTTAGGGCTTAGTCGGATTTAAGGCACGAGCGACTTCGCATCTCACTCTGCAAGCAACGCCTGCGCATCGAGCGCACTTGCCGCACGGACAATGCGGCCGCCCGCAGTTTATAGATAGGCACCCTCGAGGCGCAGCAGCCGCTCCTTGCGGTCGAGGCCGCCGGCATATCCGTTGAGCGAACCATCGGCGGCAACTACGCGATGGCATGGCACGATGATCGAAATGGGGTTACGCGCAACCGCAGCCCCCACCGCACGAGGAGACACAACAGGGTCCTCATTCCCCGGAACCCGGTGGCGGGCGGCGACACGAAGCGCAATCTCGCCATACGTAGCGACCTCGCCACGCGGAATTGAAAGCAGCTCGTACCAAACTTCACGCTGAAACGCCGTGCCAATCATATGCAACGGCGGCGTAAACCGAGGCTCCTGCCCCGCAAAATAAGCATTCAGCCAAGCCCAAGAACGCTCAAGCACCGAAGAAGCCGCGCCATTTGCCGGACCTACCGACGACATGCCACCAGTACCGGAAACCGCATCGGCGCCTGCAACACGTTCGGAGTCTTCCCGAAGAAGCGTAGAGCCAAAGTGCTCCTGCCCCTCAAACCAAAGCCCCGTCAAACCGCGGCCATCAGCGGCAAGCAGGATTTCGCCCAAAGGCGAAGCAAACGTCGTCGTGACCACCGGCGGCTCCTTTCAAAACTTCGCAAACATAATACCGCGAACTGTGCAGACAACCCCCGCAGATACATCCGAACAGACTGATTGTCCAAGGGAGGGCGTTTTCCCTCTCAATATCGACCGATACCGAGTCGAAACGCCCAAAACGATGTCCGGCAAAAACGAAGGTGAATGGTTTTCCGGGAAGTGAACGAGTAAAACTAGAGCCCCGAAGCATCCGCATTTTTTGATTGCAAAACAGCAGGATTCATGCAATAAAACCGCAGGAAATGGCGACCAAAATATGCCGAGGCTTCAAGGGTCCAAAATAGGTCGTTCACTTCCCGGGAAACCATTCACCTTCGATTCGCACTAACCCCAAAGTCACCCCAGGCAGCAGGCGCAGCGCGCCGCGGCTCCCGGCCGCGCTCCACAGTCCCCAAAGGCGGCAGGCGCAAAGCGCCGAGGCCGCCGCCGGGACCAGGGCCCGCAACAACCGCGTGCGCCCACATCGGCCCTGCGGCCTCAATCAACAACGGCCCCATCACAGACCGCTCGCAGCAGCGTCACCGCAGGCGGGGGCTGGGCTGAGTTTTCAGAACACTCCGCAGACCAGTGTGGCGCCTTGTCCGCGGCTCTGAAGGAGCAGGGCAAGGCGCCACACATGGTCGAGGACGTTTTGAAAGCTCAGCCCGGCCCCCGCCGGACAGGTCACACTACTCGCAGAGCAGCTTAGCGATCTGAACGGCGTTGGTTGCCGCACCCTTACGGATTTGGTCGCCGCAGCACCAGAAGGTGATACCGCGCGCGGCCTCGGAGTTCGAGATGTCGCGACGCACGCGGCCGACCCAAATCAGGTCCTGATCGGACGTATCTATCGGCATGGGGAAGCGGTCGTGTGCATCCTCGGCAGCCATATCGTCCACCAGCTTGACGCCGGGAGCGGCGGCCAGCGCAGCACGGGCCTCCTCGACCGTAATATCGCGCTCAAACTCGAGCGTAATGCTCTCGGAGTGCGAACGCAGCACGGGCACGCGCACGCAGGTGCAGTTCACGCGCAGCTCGGGCAGGTGCATGATCTTGCGGCCCTCGTTTTGCAGCTTCATCTCCTCGGAGGTAAAGCCCTCCTCCTTGACGCCGCCAATCTGCGGAATCAGGTTGCTCGCCAGCTGGGCGGCAAACGCGCGCGGCTCGGGAATCTCCTCGCCGCGGCCCAGGGCGGCCAGCTGAACCTCGAGCTCGGCCATACCGGGAGCGCCAGCACCCGAAGCCGCCTGATACGTCGAGACGATCATGCGCTTCACGCCGGCGAGCTGGTGCAGCGGCCACGTGGGAACCAGGCCGATAATGGTCGCGCAGTTGGGATTGGCGATAAGGCCGTGATGCCACTTGATATCGTTGGCATTGATCTCGGGCACGACCAGCGGCACCTCGGGATCCATGCGGAAGGCATGGCTGTTGTCGACCACGACGGCGCCGCGCTTGACGGCCTCGGGCAGCAGCTCCTTTGCGATGTCGTCGCCGGCGGCGCCAAGCACAATATCGCAGCCCTCAAAGGCCTCGGGGCAAGCCTCTTCAATCACGATCTGCTCGCCGCGGAACTCGACGGTCTTGCCCGCAGAACGCGCACTCGCCAGCAGCTTGAGCTTGCCAACCGGAAACTCCTGCTCGTTGAGGCACTCGAGCATCTGGGTGCCCACGGCTCCCGTCGCGCCCAAAATAGCAACCGTGTACTGTTTCATGCTTCCCCCTTTAAAGGTTTTGGCTTTTGCCCGCACGACGAGCAGGCCGATTATTGTTGCCAGTGTATACAAGAACGGGGCGGACACGAAACCCGCCCCGTCGAGACGAAACCGAAACGAAACGCCCCGCCGTAGATTTATGAGACATATCCCAAAAACATCACCGGGATGTCAACTATTTGTGGAGGGCGGCCAGGGCGGGTTCGACCGGCGCGGGAGCCTCCAGGTCCGCGACTTTCACAATGCCGTTCTCGTCGGAGAAGGCACGGTAAATGGTCTGAATCGCCAGATCGAAGTCCTTCTCCTCCACGCCGATGATGATGTTGATCTCGTCGCAGCTCTGCGAAATCATACGCACGCTCACGCCGGCTTGGCCAAGCATGCCAAACAGATGGCCCGAGATACCCGCGCGGCCGCGCAGGTTGCGGCCAACGGTAGCGATAAGCGCCAAGCCCTCGACAACCTCGATCTCGAGCGGCTCGACCTCCTGCTGAATGTCGCCCACGAGCGAGTATAGCGAGTCGTGCACGTCCTGCTCCTGCACTACGGCGCCAAAGCGGTCGACACCGGTGGGCATGTGCTCGACGGAAACGTCATAGCGCTCGAAGACCGAAAGCGCACGGCGCATAAAGCCAACACGGGGCTTGGTGCGGTCGCGAGCCACGTTGATGGCGACAAAACCGCGCTTGCCGGTCACGCCGGTAATGATGGGCTCGGCCTCACCCTCGTCAGCCGTCTCGCTAATGATGGTGCCGGGGTCCTGCGGCGCATTGGTGTTCTTGATGACCAGTGGAATACCCGCCTCACGCACGGGAAACACGGCCTCCTCGTGCAGGACGCTTGCGCCCATGTACGAAAGCTCGCGCAGCTCCTCGTAGGTAACGCGCGCAATGGGCTGAGCCTCGGGAACAATACGCGGATCGGCAGAATAAAAGCCCGAGACGTCGGTCCAGTTCTCGTACAGGTCGGCGCCCAGGCATTTGGCAAGGATCGAGCCCGAGATATCGCCGCCGCCACGGTCGAGCAGCTTGATCTGGCCCTCTCGCGTCGCGCCGTAGAAACCGGGCATAACAAAGCCGCCCTGCTGACCGTACTCCTGCACCAGCTCGGAGGTGCGGTTCATGCTGAGCGTACCGTCGTGATGGAACGCTACGACCGTCGCGGCATCCAGGAACGGCAGGCCCAGGTACTCGGCCATCAGGCGGGCGGTAAAGTACTCGCCACGGCTCACGAGCTCCTCGGTGGAGTAGCCGCCCGAGCGGGCGCGCTCGGCAAAGGCCGCGAACTCCTCGCGGATGGGATAGGTGAGCTCCAGCTCGTCAGCGATATCAAAATAGCGCTGGCCAATGTCCTCGAGCAGCTCCTCACACGAGACGTGATACTTAACGTGCGCGTTAACCAGGTAGAGCAGGTCGGTCACCTTGGTGTCGCCCTTAAAGCGGCGACCGCAGGCGGAAACCACCACAAAACGGCGGGCAGGGTCGGCATCGACGATGGCCTTGATCTTCTTGAAGTGTTCGGCGTCGGCGACCGACGAGCCGCCAAACTTGGCAATTTTTATCATGGCGTGGAGGTTACCTTTCTAAAAGCCTCTGCAAACCTGTTTTGCGTGCTCTGATACCATGGGTTCACCGATTGGGACCAAGGCATCCGAGGAGCAGTGTTATATGGGAACTTATCATAGTACACGAGGACGCACTTTATCGTGCTCAAGTAAGGTGGCAATCCGTACCGGCATCGCTCCCGACGGGGGTTTGTTTGTCTCGGACGAGCTGGGCATCCAACAGGTCGATATCAGCTCGCTTGCCGATAAATCGTACTTTGAAATCGCTCAAGATGTGTTGGGAATGTTACTGAACGATTACACGGACGAAGAAATTTCGGCCTGTGTGAATGAGGCTTACCGCGGTACGTTTGCAAGCGATGAGGTCACGCCGCTCGTCAAACTCGGCGCAGCGCCGGGCGCCGACGTCCCTCAAACCTATGTGATGGAGCTCTTTGGCGGTCCCACGAGCGCCTTTAAGGACGTCGCCTTGCAGATGCTCCCCCGCCTCATGGCCCGCACCTCCGCCAAGGACGGCGGCGCCGAGCGCATCATGATCGTCACCGCCACGTCGGGCGACACGGGCAAGGCAGCACTCGCCGGCTTTGCCGACGCCCCGGGCACGGGCATCACCGTCTTTTATCCCGAGGGCAAAGTCAGCCGCGTGCAGAATCTGCAGATGTCCACACAGGAGGGCGACAACGTCGCCGTCTGCGGCATCCGCGGCAACTTTGACGACGCCCAGAGCGCCGTCAAGCGCATCTTTGCCGATAAGGAGCTTGCCGAGCGTCTTGGGGCCGCCGGCACGGTGCTTTCGAGCGCCAACTCCATCAACGTCGGCCGCCTGGTGCCGCAGGTCGTCTACTACTTTGCCGCCTATGCGCAGCTGCTACGCGCCGGCGCCATCGAGGCAGGCGACGCCGTGGAGTTCTGCGTCCCGACCGGCAACTTTGGTGATATCCTGGCCGGCTACTATGCCAAGCGCATGGGCCTGCCCGTCGCCAAGCTCATCGTTGCGAGCGACAAGAACAACGTGCTGGCCGACTTCCTGACCACCGGCGTCTACGACCGCAACCGTCCGTTCTTCACGACCATCTCGCCGTCGATGGACATCCTCATCAGCTCAAACCTGGAGCGTATGCTGTACTTCCTGTCCGATGGCGACTGCGAGCTCGTTGCCGGCCTTATGGAGCAACTGGCACAGACTGGTCGCTACGATGTTCCCGCCGACCTGCTGGCAAAGATTCAGAGCGTCTTTGGCTGCGGCTGGGCCAGCGAGGACGAGGTCCGCGCTGCCATCAAGAGCTGCTGGGATGCGAACGGTTACGTAATCGATCCGCACACCGCTTGCGGCTATCACGTCTTTGAAAAGGTCGCTCCCGCCGAGGGAGCCAAGGCCCGCGTGCTGCTTTCGACCGCCAGCCCCTACAAGTTCCCGCGCGCCTGCTGCGACGCCCTGGGCCTCGACGTTCCCAAGGACGACTTTGAGGCTATGCGTGTGCTCGAGCAGGCCACCAACACGGTCGCCCCGACCCAGCTCGCCGAACTCGAGTCCAAACCCGTCCGCTTCGAAGACGTCTGCGACGTCGATGAGATGGCAAGCTACGTCGAGTCTGCAGCAAAACGAATGAGCACCAACTAAATCCCTTATTAAGCGCCGGCGAAAGCCGGCGCACCTTCTTTCATCAGATAACCCCCGGGATGATGACGAACGCGCACAGCGTGCCTGGCTGTTTAGTTCGTCGCGAGTTCCGCACGCAAAGGAAAGCACTGAATGTGCTTTCCTTTGCGCAGGACTGCCCGAGCAGCGAACTAAACAGCCAGGCACGCCAGGAGGACTCACATGATCAAGATCACCGTCCCAGCAACCAGCGCCAACCTAGGCATCGGCTACGACACCCTCGGCATGGCCGTCAGCCTCTACTCGCACTTCACCTTCGCGCGCGCCGATAAGCTCGCCATCACCGGCTGCCCCGAGGAGTTCCAAAACGAGAACAACCTGGTCTACGTCAGCTTTGTCGATGCGCTGGCCGCATGGGGCGAACCGGCCTTCCCCGTCGCCATCGACATTCAGACTGACGTTCCCGTCGCCCGCGGCCTGGGCTCCAGCTCCACCTGCGTCGTCGCCGGCATTATGGCAGCCGCCGCGCTGACGGGCCACACCGTCGATCGCGCCGAGCTCGTCCGCATTGCCACCGAGGTCGAGGGCCATCCCGATAACGTCGCTCCCGCCATCCTGGGCGGCGCCGTCTGTTCCTTTACGCCGACCGATTCGCTGCCCCAGTGCCTGCGCTACGAGGTGAGCGATCGCTTGCGTTTTATCACCGTTATTCCGCCCTACGAGGTACACACGAGTGAGGCGCGCAAGGTCGTGCCGCAGGAGATTCCGCTCTCCACCGCCGTGTGGCAGATGGGCCGCATCGCCGGCATGACGCGCGGCTTGGAGACCGGCGACCTTGACCTGATTGCCGCCGCCAACGACGACCGCATCCAGGAGCCCTATCGCCGCCGTCTCATCCCCGACTACAACGCCGTGCGCGACACCTGCCTTAACGGGGGCGCCAAGACCATCTGGATCAGCGGTTCGGGCTCGACTCTCATGGCTGTGACCGATGACACCATCGTGGCAAAATTCCTACAGGTCAAGCTGCGCGAGCAGTTCCCCAAGTGTGCGACGCATATTCTGACGTGCGACACCGAGGGCGCTCAAATCGAGTACCTGTAGCGCCCTGCTTCATTGCCCTCACCGGTCCCCTTGGGGCCTCCCCTGAAAACGTCCTCGATCATGAATTGCCCCGTCGTGCGCTTCGAGCGACGGGGCAATTCGATCTGCGGATTGTTTTCAGGGGAGGCGCCATCGTATTTCAGGCCGCATGTCGTTTGCAAGGCCTATCTCCCTGCGGGCAAAAACCGTACAAGTTGCATTGCGTACATGCAACTTACTCTAAACTGTTTATCTTTGCTATTATTAATTAAGCATCGCAGTATGGAGGTGGTCAAAGTGTTACGCACACTCAAAGCTTCATTTTTCCTCTCGATACTTTTGATATGACCGATATGTTTCTCATGTAATACTTCGAGTGCTTATGCCACAGAAAGCGATGCTGTCGCAATTTCTGGCGCAACCCAAGATTTTGATGTAACAAAAGGTCCCGAGCAGTCCCGTCAAATCAAGCTTGAAGATGGAACCGTTGCAGTAATAGGCATTAAAAAACCAATGAGCCCAGCCTGATATGGGACAGTTACTACAACAACGCATCTGGAACTTGGACGATCTATTACAACAGCCCTTTAATGTATCGTGAATTCAAAATCAGGATAGCGAACTCACTCATTGCCAGTGCTTGGGGACAAAACTATACGACTATCGGCTGTACGGTAACAAACGAGTCCTTTATATGGAACTCGAAACAGGCGACATATCGACTCAACTATGAATCGATGGGGATGGCGTCCGGTATCGCCGTGTTGCAAGCGACCATGGAAGGCAGCACGCTCCACACCTATGCAAACTACTAGACTCACATCAATTGAGGAAGTTCGATGACCCCTATTCCTGCACACTCAGACATTACAATCGCTCTTTTTTGGATTCTCATCGGAGTGGTTATTTGGCGTATCTGCAAATGGTTTAAAAACAAGAAATAGTTGATACAACGTATATACCATTTATGCGATGCTTGGGGCCGTTAAGCCGGCCCCAAATTCTATAGCTTTTCAAGCAGCAGTCAGCCCGTTTGGAGCTTGCGGTGGTATTCGTACAGTTTTGGCCCTTTAGGTCGCAAGCTATGCGAATGCCGCGGCATCGTATGCGAGCGCACGAAAAGAGGCTGCTCCAAGATATACCGGTGCGTTAGAGGCAGGCTTCGGCGATGCGGCGCTTGAGTTCGTCGATGCCGGTGCCGGTCTGGGAGCTTGTGATGATCACGTTTTCGGCCGGAACGTTGAGCTGCTTTTTGATGGCTGCTGCCTGGCGGGCCTGCTGGGTGCGGCTGAGTTTGTCGGCCTTGGTGAGGCAGACGATAAAGTTGAACTCGTTGCCCTGCAGGTAGTCAATCATGTCATGGTCGAGCTTGCTGGGGTCGTGACGAATATCCACCAGTGACACGACCAGGTTAAAGCTGCGCTCCGAGTCGAAGAAGTCGCCGATAAGTTTTGCCCAACGGTCGCGCTCGGCCTTGGAACGACGGGCGAAACCGTAGCCCGGCAGGTCCACAAAGTGTACGTCGTCGGCCTCGAAGAAATTGATGTTGCTCGTCTTGCCCGGCGTGCTCGAAACCTTAACCAGGTTCTTGCGGCCAAAGAGCTTGTTCATGATGGACGACTTGCCCACATTGGAGCGGCCCACAAAGCTCACCTCGGGACAGGTAGACTCAGGAATCTGCGAAACCTTGCCGTAGCTGGCAACAAACTTGGCAAGCTGGTAGTTAATGGAATCGGCCATGGATACTCCTTGGTCGTAGGTTCTTACAATAGAGATGCACGATTACGCAGCGGCGATGCGGCGGACGATATCGAGCGTCATGCCGCTCGCGGTGCGGGCGTACTCGTCCAAATCGAACTCTCGCTCGCAAAACGCGTCATATGCCTCGTCACAATTATCGCTGATAGCACGCAGCACCAGACAATCGACACCGTTCTTGGCTGCAATATGGGCAATCGCAGCACCTTCCATCTCAACGCAATCGGCATGCGTCGCCTCGATGGCGGCGGTGCGCATGGCGTCGCCCGTTACAAAGCGGTCGCCTGTAGCGATAGTGCCAACCAGGAACTGTTTGGGGTCCTTCTCCGCAGCCGTCACATCCAACGATGCGTCCACAAACCCGTGCTCGACAAGCACAGCAGTTGCAATATCAACCAAAGCCGGAGCCGAGACAAATTCTTCAAGTCCCGGCGCCGACTCGGCGATGAGCTCCGTGTCGGTATCGAGATAGCGCAGGCACTTGCCTATAACCACGTCATTAATATGAAGCTTGGGATTTAGGCCACCCGCAATGCCCGAAAACACGACGGCCTGCGGGGCATATTTGCTGATGAGATGCTGCGTTGCCGCCGCGGCATTTACAGTTCCCATGCCAGCGGTCGTGGCGACCACCGTCAGACCGTCGAGCTCGCCGCTGACAACAGTCAAGCCCGCCTCTTGTGTCACATGGGCACCGTTTAGCTCTTCTTTAATCTGCGCAACCTCTTTTTCGAGCGCACCGATCATCGCGATGGCAGGCATACCATCCCCCAAACCTGTGAAAACTGCTTATCCACGGTATGGTACCAGCATTTTGGCTCAACCGTGTCAGCACCAAGCCGTTAGGCCAGTACGGCTCAGGAATCATAAAGGGGCTCATATGGCACGCTAGCCGATGGCGTTTTTGAGCTCCGCGCGGCGCTTTTTCATGCCCGTCATGACGGCGTTGCGCAGTTCGGGCATGCGCGCGGCATCCATCTGGGGCACGCCCTCAAGCTTATAGGGAATCCCCAGCTGCTCATATTTGACGATACCCATGGTGTGATACGGCAGCATCTCCAGGCCGACCACGTTATGCCACGGGGCAATCAGACGACCGAGCGCCTCGCATTCCTCCACCGTGTCGGTAATGCCCGGCACCACCACGTGGCGGATAACGACCTTAATCTTGCGACGCGCAAGCTCATCACCAAACGCCAGAATGCGTGCGGGATCGCAACCGGTCAGCTTTTTATGCTCGACGGGATCGGCATGTTTAATGTCGAGCAGCACCATATCGGTCTCGTTGAGTACGGCATCGAACTTCTCGGGATGCGCAGGATCGAACGCATAGCCGCAGCTATCCAAGCAGGTATGCACGCGACCATCGGGGTTATTGTGCATGGCGCGGAACAGGTCGGCTAAAAACGCGGGCTGCAGGAGCGGCTCACCGCCGGACACCGTAATACCACCGCTGCGGTAAAACTCATGGTTGCTCTGGAACTCGTCCATCAGGTGCTCGACGGTCACCATGGTGCCGCCGCTAACCGACCAGGTATCGGGGTTGTGGCAATACGCACAGCGCATGGGGCAGCCTTGGACAAACACTACGAAGCGGATGCCGGGACCGTCGACCGTACCCATCGTTTCAATCGAATGTACGCGGCCCAGGGCAAACGCAGAGTCCTCGGGACGAGCGTCCACACCCTCGAGCGTCATCTCAGCCATTCCCGCTACCTTGCCTCTCATTGGTTTTAACTACTTAATGCCAGACTCATTCTAGCCCATACGCATGATGGCGAAATGGTTTAGCGGTCAATTGGGTTGTTCTATTTGGCCCCACGCAAGAGCGGCGGGAAGGTTGTCGCTACCCGCCCGCCGCCGAGGCAATAGAAATCGATAGAGGCCAGGCCTTACGCTTTAAGCGTAAGCACCGCACCGAAGGCGGTCGGGCCGCAATGGCTCGAGATGACGCCGCCGACCTGAGTCCAGGTAACGTCCTTAAAGCCCAGATCGTGCGCATAGACTTCCATGTCGTCGCGCAGCTCCTCGGAAAGGCCCACCGAATACGCCAGGCCAATGTGCGAGTAGTCAATCTCGCCCTTCGCAACCATGTGGTCAATAAAGGCACGAGCGCATTTGAGCATAGAGCCGCGGAACTTCTTGGTTGCCACGAACTTGCCGCCCATCACCTCAATGCAGGGCTTAAGCTTGAGCAGATGGGCGCCTAGGAACGCGACGTTGGACAAGCGACCGCCTGCCTTAAGGAAGGCAAGGTCGGTAGGAACAAAGCCCAACAGCACGCGGTCCATCACCGCATTGGTAAAGTCGAAAATTTCGTCAACGGTGGCATCGGGGTGAGCCTCGATGTATTTGGCGGTCTCGACGACAACGAGTGACTGGCCTACCGAGACAAAGCGCGTGTCCATGGAGTAGACGTAATCGCGCCCCTTGGCGGCGATCTTCGAGGACTGATGCGAACAGGTCGTGGCCTCGGAATATGCAAGATGCAAAATGATCGCGTCGGGCTGCTCAGCATGAATGCGGTCATATACGCGAGAAAAATCTGCCGGCGCACAGCCGCTAGTCTTGGGCATCACGCCAAACTCGTTGCAGCGCGAATAAATCTCGAGCGGATCGATCGAACCATCCTCGACGGTCTCATCACTAATCGTGACATGCATGGGCACGCGCACGATGCCGTAGCGCTCGCAGAGCTCCGGTGTCACATCCGACCCAGACTCAACCACGATTACGTACTTGCCCATTCTTATCACGACCCATCTCGACGTTGGATTTTTATATGTGACGCACGCCCGCCGTCCTGCTGCAAAACGGCCTCCAAGCGTCAAAGAGACGCCGTCCCTTGCACACAACAAAGGACAGCGTCTCCCTGGAAAAACTCTGTGCTTACTTGAGATTCTACACGGTTTACAACAATGTGTTACTTACTCCGCAAACGGTCGCTATACGAGATAAACGGTAGCAAACAAGTATCCAGAACGCTCAACCCACTAGGAGAGTTCCGCCTAAAGGGCGACAACGAAGGAGACCCGGTAAGGCCGGGAGCACTTTGCCTCGCAAACATTCCGCAGCCGCATAGCGGCGAGGACGTTTGAGAGGCAAAGTGCGTAGGCCTTACCGGGTCTCCGGTGGGAGTTAAACCCCTTTAGAACTTGTTGTGGAAGGTACGCGAAATGACCTCGTCCTGCTGCTCCTTGGTGAGCGTGTGGAAGTTTACGGCATAGCCGGAAACGCGGATGGTCAGCTGCGGGTACTTCTCGGGGTGAGCCTGAGCGTCGAGCAGCGTCTCACGGTTGAAGACGTTGATGTTCAGGTGGTGGCCACCCTTCTCGGCGTAAGCGTCGAGCATGTGGACCAGGTTATCGGCCTGAGTCTCGGAAACTTCAGAAACCTTCATAATATGTCTCCTTCACTTGATAGGTGCCGGCCGAAACCGGCGCGCTAATCAGTAATCTTTATTGTTAGTATAGCACTAACAATAGTTACTCGCCCAGCTGATCAAGGTCGATATCGCCAAAGAACACCTGGTCCTCCTTACCGAGCGCACCCGGGATGATGGAGAAGGTGTTGGAGATGCCGTCCTGAGCATCGCGGAACGGGAGCTTGGAAACCGAAGACAGCGAAGCGATGGCGCCGTGGCTATCGCGCTTGTGCATGGGGTTAGCACCCGGGGCGAACGGCTGGCCAGCCTTGCGGCCATCGGGCGTGGAGCCGGTCTTCTTGCCGTACACGACGTTGGAGGTAATGGTCAGAACCGAGGTCGTGGGCACGGAGTCGCGGTAGGTGTCGTTCATGCGAATGTACTCCATGAACTGGTGCACAACGTCGTGAGCGATCTGGTCGACGCGGTCGTCGTCGTTACCGTACTTGGGGAACTCGCCCTCGGTCTCGAAGTCGACGATAATGCCGTTCTCGTCACGGACGGGGTGGACCTTGGCGTACTTGATGGCGGACAGGGAGTCAGCCACGACGGAAAGGCCAGCGATGCCCGTAGCGAACCAGCGATGCACGTGCTTGTCGTGCAGAGCCATCTGGATGCGCTCGTAGCAGTACTTGTCGTGCATGTAGTGAATGATGTTCAGCGAGTTGACGTACACGCCAGCAAGCCACTTCATCATGTCGTTGTACTTGGCCACAACGTCATCGTAATCGAGCGTATCGCCCTCGACGGCGCGATACTTGGGGCCGACCTGCTTCTTGGAGACCTCGTCAACACCGCCGTTGAGTGCATACAGCAGGCACTTGGCCAGGTTGGCGCGGGCGCCGAAGAACTGCATCTCCTTACCAATGCGCATGGAGGACACGCAGCAGGCGATGCCGTAATCGTCGCCGTGGTAAACGCGCATGAGGTCGTCGTTCTCGTACTGGATCGAGGAGCTGGCGACAGAAGTCTTGGCGCAGAACTTCTTGAAGTTCTCGGGCAGACGGGTCGACCACAGAACGGTCAAGTTGGGCTCCGGGCTGGTGCCCATGTTCTCGAGCGTGTGCAGGTAGCGGTAGCTCATCTTGGTAACGAGCGTACGGCCGTCAACACCCATGCCGCCGATGGACTCGGTGACCCACTGCGGATCGCCGGTAAACAGGGCCTGGTACTCGGGGGTACGGGCAAACTTGACCATGCGGAGCTTCATAATGAAGTGATCCACGAACTCCTGGATCTGCTCCTCGGTGAAGGTACCGTTGGCAAGGTCGCGCTCGGCATAGATGTCGATGAACGTAGAGGTACGTCCGATGGACATAGCGGCGCCGTTCTGTTCCTTGACGGAAGCGAGATAGGCGAAGTACATCCACTGGATGGCCTCCTGCGTGTTGGTAGCAGGGTTGGAAATATCGAAACCATAGGTCTCGGCCATCATCTTGAGCTCGCCGAGGGCGCGGATCTGCTCCTGCAGCTCCTCGCGATCGCGGATGTTGTCGGCGGTCATGACCGTCGGGGTGGAAGCCTTCTGGGCCTCCTTGTCCTTGATCAGGTAGTCGACGCCGTACAGGGCGACACGACGGTAGTCGCCGATGATGCGGCCGCGGCCATAGCCATCGGGCAGACCGGTAATGATGTGGGCCGAGCGGCAGGCGCGCATCTCGGGGGTGTAGACATCGAAGACGCCGGCGTTGTGGGTCTTGCGCTCGAAGGTGTAGCGCTCGACAACGTTCTCGTCGACCTTGTAGCCGTGCTGGCTGGCAGCCTGGCAAGCGATGCGGATACCGCCGTTGACGTGCAGCGCGCGCTTGAGCGGCTTGTCAGTCTGGAGGCCGACAATGGTCTCCATATCACGATGGGCGTTATCGATGTAGCCAGCTGGATGGCTCACGATGCCCGTGACGGTCTTGGTGTCCATATCGAGGACGCCACCCTGCTCGCGCTCCTTGAGCAGCAGGTCGAGGACCTCGCCCCACAGTTCCTTGGTACGCTCGGTCGGACCGGCGAGGAACGAATCGTCACCCTCGTAGGGGGTGTAGTTCTTCTGGATGAAGTCTCGGACGTCAACCTCTCCAGTCCAGATGCCTTCCTTGAAGCCTTCCCATGCCTCCTGCATTGTGTAACCACGCTCCTAGTTACGTGTAATGCGGCGCTCTTTCACACCGCTGCTTATTGAATTCTTGAATTATCGGCTTGCACTATCACTACCGGCTTCTTTCATTCTTCACCACACGTTGGTGCAGGGAAAAACGCTTGTCCACCTTGGAACTGCAACCCAAAACCCAAGATTTCACCCGTGTGAGAAGGATAGCATAGCCACCCCCTTCATCAGGGCTGTTATATGTTTCTTTTTTTATACCATTAGGGAGTTTTTAACAAACCCGCAGGAAACGCATCCGCCAGCAGCTACCGTTCGCCGAATTGCGTGATATTTCCCTTTGCCTTTATACGTCCTGCACTCTAGCTGTTATGCCAGCTTTACCAGGGTAAAGTGTCCCAGTGACCTTTCAGAAACTGAAGGGCGGCCACGGGATTTCCCCCATGGCCGCCCTGCGGCGTGGCTAGTTTTTTTAGCTTTGATTGTCGCCTGGCATTAGGCGGCTGCGGCGGCCTTATCGGTCGTTGCCTTGCCGTTGCCTTGGCCCTCAAAATGCTTGTAACACCAACTGGTGACCAGCGGGGTCAAAATAGCCGTCACGATAGCGCACGCCGCAACCTGCGCCGTAGCCGTTGCGAGCACGGCGCCACCGTACATGGCCTCGTTGACGCTCGCCATGGCGGCAGGCGTAGCTACATTAGCGCCGGCGCAACTCGAGATTGCCGCGCCTGCGACACCCGTACCGCCCGTGAGTTTATCGACCACGATGACGGGAATTGCAAAGATCACCGAGCAGATTACGCCGAGCAGAATACCGGGAAGACCGCCATTGATGAGCTGGCCAAAGGTCATGGTCGAGCCCATGGCAAAGAAGACGAGCACGATGATGGCGGAAAGTGCCGGTGCCATCATCTTCTTAAAGCTCGGGAAGAGGTTACCCAGAATAATGCCGACGACGATCGGAAGGATGGCGCCCACGAGCGACCAGCCAATCGGAGCCTGGCCGGCGGCGCCAAGGACAATCATCGTGACCGGAGGACCGACAACGAGCGTGGTGATGGCGACGGCGCCGCGCTCGGCCTCGTTGCCCATGGTGCCCATCAGTCCAGCGTACATAGCGTTGTTGGCGCCGGTGCAAGCCGCCAGCATTACCATGGCCGAGATACCAAACAGGTTGTCGTTGAACACATAAAGGACGAGCAGCGACACGGCAACGACCACGATCTGCTTGACGGCAATGATAATGGCACCGCGGGCAGCGGCGGCAGGAGCGCTCTTAAACGAAATCGTCGTGCCGACAATGAGCAAAAAGGCACCAACAAGCGGGCCTGCACCCTGCTGGGTCATGCCGAGCGTAAAGCTGCCGAGCGTTTTAAACAGGTCGGGAAACAGCGTGTTGAGCAGGCAGCCCAACAGAAGCGGCACCAAAATATTGGCACCCGGGATGGAGGACATCTTAAAGAACGGCTCCTTTGTTGCCGGCGCCTCCACCGCAGTCGATTCACTCATTTATATCTCCTTTTGATGCGTGCGACACGCGGCCACACGCTCCTGTGCCAGAAAGAAGGCGACGGTCCCGAGTCGCAGGAGCCGTCGCCGAATTAACGTCGCGGGGTATTACCCGTCCAGGACGATGCCGCCGTCGCAGTCACCGATCTCGCCGTTCACAAAGCTGGCAAGGTCGGAGGCAAAGAAGAGCACCATCTGCGCAGGCTCGCTCGCCTGGGCGGCGCGGCCCAGAGGAATACCGCTGATGATGCGCTGAGAGTTTTCATCCGAAAGGATCGACGTCATGTCGGTAAGCGTGAGCGACGGGCACACGGCGTTGCAGCGAACGCCAAACTTACCGCCTTCCTTGGCGACAGCCTTGGTTAGGCCGTTGACGCCAGCCTTGGAGCTTGCGTAAGCCGCGGTGCCGAGCAGACCGCCGCCGATCTTGCCAGCAACAGAGCTCACGTTGACGATAGAGCCGGCATGTGCCGCCTTAAAGTGCGGGTACACGGCATTCATCATGGTGAAGGTGCCGTTGAGGTTGATATCGATGGTGCGACGCCACTCGGTGTCATCGATCTCGTCGAACTTCTTGGTGCTGATGACGCCAGCGCAGTTGATCAGGATGTTGGTTTGCGGCAGGTCCGTAAAAATCTGTTCGACGGTCTCGCGCGCTTTGGGCGCATCGGCGACATCGAGCTGATAGAATCTGTTGCCCTCGCCAAGCTCGGCCACAGCGGCCTCACCCTTTGCAGCGTTCCTTGCGATGAGCGCGACATGTCCGCCGCCCGCGACGATGCCCTTGGCGATCTCGAGGCCAATGCCTTGAGTGCCGCCCGTGACAATCGCGGTCTTGCCCGTGAAGTCAAATGCCATGACTCCATCCCCCTTTATGTAAGGTGTCTCCTTGCGGGAAGTTAGAGCATCACACGTGACAATAATATGAGTCCCAGTCGTCATGGTGGTGACACCCCCCGCCAACCGCGTGCATGATAGTTCTTTGAAACGCTTCATCGATTAAAATAATTTAAGTCTTTATGCGCTCTTTATCTTGCCTAGCGGCCAATTAGTTTTTTTGGGACATGCCTCAAAATCTGCCGGTTAGGGTGCGCGTACATGGGTATCATCTTTCACTGAAAATAGTTTCTAGTGTTAGGGATTTTCAGTGGAAGATACCGATTTCCATGAGCTTGGGCGTCAGCTCTTAACTGAGTTTGGCAGCATGCATCAGCGCATTTCGCGCTTTGCGGACAAAGCTCTCGGCGGCGAGATGGCTGTCATGCGCGCCCTCATACTCGCTGGCGGTTCGCTCACGCCGAGTGAACTCGCTGATCGCGCTTGGGTCTCAAACGCCCGCATCGCCAATATCCTACGCGCTCTCGAAGCCAAGGGCTGGGTTGAGCGTGAGCACTCAAAGACCGACCGTCGTCGCGTACACGTCACGGTGACCGACAAGGGATTCCATGATCTCGAAATCAAGCGTCGGGAATTCGAGGACCGCACCGCGGCCTTCCTCGAGCAGCTCGGCGAAACAGATACCCAAGAGATGGTGCGCCTTCTAAGGCGTCTCAACGAAATTATCGACCGCAATCAAGAAAGGAGAGATGCCGAGTGAGGATTCTCAAGCTCTTTAAAAAGCATGTCCTGGCACTGTTCGCAGCAATCGCACTCATCGTAATCAGCTGCAACGCCGATCTGGCGCTGCCTACCTATATGAGCGACATCGTCGACGTGGGCGTGCAGCAAGGCGGCATCGCCTCGCCCGTGCCCGACACCATTCGCGCCGAATCGCTCGACGACCTCGAACTCTTTATGAGCGCCAAGGACGCCAAGACAGTAGAAGCTGCGTTTGGCAAGGCAGACAAAAACGGCATTCGCACGTACAGGGGCACCGAGGAGGAGCGTGCCGACGGCGGCAAGATTACCGACATAATGAGCCTGCCCGAGACCGTCGTCCTTTCGCTTAACCAGGGCATCGATGCCAGCTCCATGGGCGACATGATGGACACGTCCAGCGAGGAGGGCAACAACGCCGCCCCGTCCATGCCCACCCCCGAGCAGATAGCAGCGATGACGCCCGAGCAGCTCGCCGAAATGCAGCAGAAGGCCGCAGCGGCGCAGAATATGCAAAAGCAGATTGATGCCGACGGCGGTAAGATCACCATGAAGAGCCTGCGTCTAGGTATCGAGGGCGGTCTGGTAGACCAAAGCAAGCTCGTCGAGGGCGCCAATGAGATGGCGGACAAAATGGGCTCCATGTCGGGGTCCATTGTCACCCAGCGCGCCGTGACCTACGTGCAAGAAGAGTACAAGGCGCAGGGTATCGACCCCGCCGACGTGCAGAACGCCTACCTGGGCCGCATGGCGGCAACGATGTTCGGCCTGTGCCTCGTGTCGCTGGTCGCCACCATCCTGACCGGTGCCGTGGCTTCGCGCACCGCCTGCTCCATCGCCCGCGATCTGCGCCGCGAGACCTTCAACAAGGTTATGCACTTCTCGCCGGCCGAGGTAGGCAAGTTTAGCCAGGCCTCGCTCATCACCCGCTGCACCAACGACATTCAGCAGATTCAGATGGCCGCAACCCTGTTTATCCGCATGTGCCTACTGGCGCCCGTCATGGGCATCGTCGCCGTCATGCGCGTCCTGGCCAACCACACCGGCCTGGAGTGGACCATCGCCGTGGCCATCATCGCGGTCTCGGCCGTCGTCGGCGTGCTTATGGGCCTCACCATGCCCAAGTTCAAGAAGATGCAGAGCTTTGTGGACCGCGTGAACCTTACCGCCCGCGAGCTGCTCGACGGCCTTATGCCCATCCGCTCGTTCAACCGTGAGGAGCATGAGCTCGAGCGTTTTGACAAGGCGTCGCTCGACCTGATGACCACGCAGCTCTACACCAACCGAGCCATGAGCTTTATGATGCCGCTCATGATGCTCGTCATGAACTGCATCACCGTGCTTATCGTCTGGTTTGGCGCGCAGGGCGTGTCCGACGGCGTGATGCAGGTCGGCAACATGATGGCGTTTATCTCCTACACCATGCAGATCGTCATGGCGTTTATGATTCTCACCATGGTTTCGGTCATCCTGCCCCGTGCCGAGGTCGCAGCCGAGCGCGTGGAAGAGGTCATCACCTGCCCCACGAGTATCAACGACCCCGTCTCGCCCAAACTGCCCGCGGCCAGCGCGCCGCGCGGTGAGCTCACCTTCCGCGACGTGAGCTTCCAGTATCCCGATGCCCGCGCCGATGTCATCAGCGGCGTGAACTTCACCACGCATGCCGGTCAGATGCTCGGCATCATTGGCTCCACGGGCTCGGGCAAGTCCACGCTCGTGCAGTTGATTCCACGCCTGTACGACGTTACGGGTGGCAGCATTTCGCTCGACGGCATCGACGTGCGCGACATGACCCTTTCCGAGTTGCGCCGCCGCATTGGTTACATCCCGCAGCAGGGGCGTCTGTTCTCGGGCACCGTCGAGAGCAACCTCAAGTTTGCCGGCGACATGGTGAGCGACGAGGACATGCACGAGGCTGCGCGCATCGCCCAAGCCGAGGACTTTATCGCCGAGCGCGAGGGCGGCTACGACTCCCCCATCAGCCAGGGCGGCTCCAATGTCTCGGGCGGTCAGCGTCAGCGCCTGGCCATCGCCCGCGCCCTGGCCAAAAAGCCCGAGGTCGTGGTGTTCGATGACTCGTTTAGCGCCCTCGACTACAAGACCGACGCTCGCTTGCGTGAAGAGCTCGCCAAAAATGTTACCGATGCCGCGCTCGTGGTCGTGGCCCAGCGCATCGCGACCATCATGCACGCCGACCAGATCATCGTACTCGACGACGGCCACGTAGTGGGCACCGGCACGCACGAGGAACTGCTGCACAGCTGCCCGGCGTACCTGGAAATCGCGCAGTCGCAGCTTTCTGCCGAGGAGCTGGGGCTTACCCAAGAAGAAATTGCAACCGTTATGAAAGGAGGTGAGCACTAATGGCAGACGAGACCAAGACTAAGATTCCCAAGCCCACCCGTCAGCGTGGCCCCATGGGTCGCATGGGTGGCATGGGCCGCGGCGAAAAGGCCAAGGACTTTAAGGGCACCATGCGGCAGTTGCTCGGCTATATCGGTCAACACAAGGTTGCCGTGCTTGCCGCCGTCGCCTTTGCCGTGTGCTCGGTCATCTTTAACATTGTGGGACCCAAGGTGCTCGGCCAGGTCACCACCAAACTGTTCGAGGGCCTGGTCGCCAAGGTCAACGGTACCGGCGATGTCGACTTTGCCTGGATCGCCAAGACGCTCGGCTTTTTGCTCTGCCTGTATCTGGCAAGCTCTGTCTGCAGCCTCATCCAGGGCTGGCTCATGACCGGCGTCACGCAAAAGATTTGCTACCGCATGCGCAAGGAGATCGCCGCCAAGATTGCTGTCGTTCCGATGGGCTACTTTAACGGACACAGCAAGGGCGACGTACTCAGCCGCATCACCAACGACGTCGATACGCTCGGCCAGTCGCTCAACCAGAGCGTGACGCAGCTTATCACGTCGGTGACGCAGATTGTCGGCGTGCTCGTCATGATGCTGTCGATCAGCCTGCCGCTCACCGGCGTTACCGTGCTCACGCTGCCGGCAGCAGCGATTATCCTGGCCGTGATGATTCACTTCTCGCAGCCGTACTTCCGAGAGCAACAGCAGGTTTTGGGCACCGTCAACGGCATTATCGAGGAGGACTTTGCCGGCCAGAACGTCATTCAGGTGTTCGACCGCGCCGAGGCCTCGATCGAGGAGTTCGACCGTCAAAACGACCGACTGTTTGTGAGCGGCTGGCGCTCGCAGTTCCTGTCGGGCCTGATGATGCCGCTTATGAGCTTGGTGGGCAACATGGGCTACGTGGGCGTCGTCGTGGTGGGCGCGCAGCTCGCGCTGACTGGTAACGCCACGCCCGGCGACATCCAGAGCTTCATTCAGTACGTGCGAAACTTTACACAGCCCGTGCAGCAGCTGGGCAACGTGAGCAACACGATGCAGTCGATGGCCGCCGCCACCGAGCGCGTGTTTGAGTTCCTGGCCGCGCCCGAGGAGGAGCAGAAGACCGACGCGCAGATTCCCGAGAAGCGCCCCGGTCATGTGGAGTTTGACCATGTGAAGTTTGGCTACACGCCCGACAAGACCATCATCCACGACTTTAGCTGCGAGGCGCAGCCCGGCCAAACCATTGCCATCGTCGGCCCCACCGGCGCCGGCAAGACCACGCTCATTAAGCTGCTGCAGCGCTTTTACGACGTGGACGGCGGTTCGCTGCGCGTCGAGGGCGTCGACGTGCGCGACTGGGACCGCGCGGCGCTGCGCGGCGAGTTTGCCATGGTGCTGCAGGACACCTGGCTGTTTAACGGCACCATCCGCGAGAACATCCGCTACGGACGCCCCGATGCGACCGACGCCGAGGTCGAGGCCGCCGCGCGCGCCGCACGCTGCGACCACTTTATCCATACGCTCGCCGGCGGCTACGACTTTATGATCAACGAGGAGGGCACTAACCTGTCGCAGGGTCAGCGCCAGCTCGTGACCATCGCCCGTGCCATTTTGGCCGACCGCCCGGCACTAATTCTGGACGAGGCGACCTCCAACGTCGATACCCGTACCGAGGAGCTCATCCAGCGCGCCATGGATGCGCTGATGCAGGGCCGCACGAGCTTCGTCATCGCGCACCGTCTGTCCACGATCCGCAACGCCGACGTGATCCTGGTGATCCGCGACGGCGACATCGTCGAGAAGGGCACGCACGACGAGCTGCTCGCCCAGGGCGGCTTCTACGCCGACCTGTACAATTCGCAGTTCGACGAGGCGGCGTAGATTCGGCAGCAGGAGACGAATAACGCCCGAGAACGGGTGCGCAGGATGAACTGCGCACCCGTTTTTTCGTCCACGGCACTCGAATTAGCTCTCTTGGGGCCCGATTGACAGCCCCTTCCGGACCCTGTGGCCAAAAAAGGTCAAATATGAGTACTGTTACATTTTTAGTAGCAGCCAAAACCGCCTCAAATGACCTCTTTACGGCCTCTAAACGCCTTCAAATGAATCAAAATGCCCGTTAGTATGCTTCTATGTGCCAACATTAATGAACATATTTGCTGTTGTGTCTATTATCTTGTAAGCTCGATATGATACTACGCCAGCAACAGTACTCATATTTGCCATTTTTTGTCCACGGGGTATGCCGCAGAAGATCCAACTTGCTCCAGCGTGCCGTACGTCGGCCCTCCCCTTCCGGCGAGTGCCGACATTTTCCCAGATAAAACCGACCAAAATAAACCTGTCCCTTTTCGGCAGGTTTCGGGGTAACGAGGGCTTGCACTTTAGCGTGCGACAGCGGATAATGCCGTGCATTCGAGAATTCACACTTTGACTTATTTGATTGAGGAGGCCCCTATGTCCATGGAATTCAAACGCAGGCTGCCGATCCCCATGGAGATTCGCGAGGAAATGACGCTTTCTGCCGAGCTTACCGCCAAAAAGCAGGCATTTGACGCCGAGGTCGCCAAAGTCTTTACCGGCGAGGACGCACGCAAGGTGCTCATCATCGGCCCGTGCTCTGCCGACCGTGAGGATTCGGTGCTTGAGTACATGAACCGACTGGCCAAGACCGCCGAGGAGGTCAAGGACAAGCTCATCATCATTCCGCGCGTCTACACCAATAAGCCGCGTACCAAGGGCACTGGTTACAAGGGCCTGTTGCACAACCCCGACCCCGAGGCGCCCGATGACCTGCTCGAAGGCGTTAAGGCCATCCGCCACATGCACCTGCGCGTCATCGAGGAGACTGGCTTCTTCACCGCCGACGAGATGCTCTACCCGTCCAACTACCAGTACCTCGTTGACCTGCTGAGCTATGTTGCCGTGGGCGCACGCTCGGTCGAAAACCAGGAGCATCGCCTGGTGTCAAGCGGCATTTCGGTACCCGTCGGCATGAAGAATCCCACTGCTGGCTCGACCACCGTTATGCTCAACTCCATTTACGCCGCGCAGGCGCACCAGAGCTTCATCTTCCGCAACTGGGAGGTCGAGTGCGACGGCAATCCGCTCACGCACGCCGTTATGCGTGGCTACATCGGCCTCGACGGTCGCACCTACCCCAATTACCACTACGAGCACCTGGAGCGTCTGGCCGAGCGCTATACCGAGCGCGCCGGCTATGCCAATCCGGCAGCGGTCATCGACTGCAACCACGACAACTCGGGCAAGCGTCCGCTGGAGCAGTATCGCATTTGCAAGGAGGTGCTCGACAGCTGCCGCCGCAACGAGTCCATCTCCAAGCTGGTCAAGGGCTTTATGATCGAGTCCTACCTGGAGGACGGCAACCAGCCGGTCGACGGCGGCGTCTTTGGCAAGTCGATCACCGACCCGTGCCTGGGCTGGGAAAAGACCGACTACCTCATCCACGAGATCGCAGAACGTATTTAGTTACGCGGTTTTACCAAACCGCGTAACCAGTCGACGCTGCAAACGCCCCTAAGCGGCAATCTGACGTTCAATCGTCGGTCGCGTACCGAAGTACGCTTCCCTCCTCTTTCACGTCACCTTGCTCGCTTAGGGGCGTTTTCGCTGACCTATGCTCAACCTACGATAATTCCGAGCTGAACGAGTTACTCGCTGTAGCGAGTGGCTAGTCGTTGGGGATGTTCTTAAACGACTACCCAGAATGAGAGTGGATAATCTCCCGTTTTTGGCTTGCTTTTCGGGCGAAAGTGGGAGATTATCCACGCTCGTCGAGCGGGCGTCCGATAATCCACTCTCATTCCCTCCTGGAGCCCTCCGCCCCCGAGGATTCGAGGCTCGTCTGCCGAATGGTTGATGCGGCGGCCCTGCGGCCATGCCACACCCATAGATGGCCTGACCCAACTTGGAAGGAGCCTCCATGGGCCTTGACAACGTAACTCTGCGCGCCGCCACGCTCGATGACCTGGATGGTATCGCCGCCATCTACAACCAGCTGTGGTGCAACACGCTGCGCAACCGCGGCGACGTCGAAGCCGCCGATTTCTGTGCGCGTTTCAACATTGCCATGCAGCTGCAGCGCTCCCCTATCGCGCTCGTTGCCGAAGCTGAAGGCCGCATCATCGTTGCTTGCTGCATCGGCATCTTCGAAGACGGCAAACCACGCAAAAACCCGACGTGGAAGCCTTGCTACGACGAGCTATTCGCCCAGGCAACCGAAATGTCAAAAACCGCCGACGCCAAGCTCGAGGGTTCACTCTTTGGCGACAGCCGCGAGAAGGCCACAGCCGACCGCTTTGCCGCCACGGGCAACGAGTATGCCCAGGGCCAGCTCAACCTGATCATCATTGTGCCCGAGTGGCAGGGCAAGGGCCTCGGCCGCGCGCTTATTGACCTTGCACGCGCCGAGCTCGCCAAAGCCGGCTGCACCAAGTTTTTCCTGATGAGCGACTGCAACTCCGATTGGCAGTTCTACGAGCACCTCAACATGAAGCGCATCCTCGAGGACCACAGCCAAGACACCGGCGACGGCTTTATCGTCTACATGTACGGCGGCAACACGCAGGATTAGCCCGCCAATAAGGACCAGAACCACCACAAAGGTGCCTGTCCCCTCTGTGGTGGTTCTGGAGCGCTATGCAGCGGGATGCTAGACTTGCGGCTAGCACATTTGCACCAAAATACGGGGCGCATGCAGGAGAGGAGATGTCATGGCACCGATTGAGCCACTCAAAAAAAATCGTCGCTCCCGCCGCCAGGATCATCGTCCGCCTGAGCGACTCGCTTACCTACGACGATGTCCCCTGTGCCGCTAAGGCACGTTCGGACAGTCGTCCCTACCTGGGCCGCGTCCCCTTCTTTGCGCCCAAGCTTGATTCCGATTCCAAACACCGCGAACAATAATCCAAGCTGCAGCAGACACCGCGCAGGTCGCGGCGTTACTGCTTTGGCGCAACGTAACCTGACCCCCTTGCACCAACACCGGGATTGTCGACACTCCGGCCGCAGCGCGATATCATGCGCGAGACCTCGCCCAGCAACACGCCGGTCACCACGCCAACAAGGACGGGTAGTTTTGCCATCTCGGCGGGCGAGCTGTTAAGCGGCACGATTGTCGCAACAATCGAAAGCACGAGTTCTACCACCGGCACCGCAAGCGCTACCGCAAGCACCTTGCCCTCGAAGGGTGCGCGGAACACACGCGGGCGGTCGTCGTATTTACGCAGGCGCCAAAACGCTGGGAACATCGGGATATAACTCATGAGCAGAAAGACGACGTTCATCGAGAAGAAGACCCAAAAGACGTCGGAATCTTCGCCCAGCGGAATCTGAAGTAGCAGCACCAAGCTGGCAAAACAACCGTTAATGAGTGCCGAGCCGTTGGGCATGCCGGTCTTCTTGGACACCAGCGCAAAGGGACGCGGCATGTTGCCATGGCGCGCGGCATAGCTCGCAACGTTGTTGACGCCAAAACTCCAGCAGATCATGTTGGCGAACAGCGTCACCAAAAAGGCCATGCCCACAATCATCGTCAGCGAGTGGCTGCGCCCCACCATGGCGGCAACCGCGTCCACAATGCCCGAATCGAGCGAAAGCTGCTCGGTGGGAACCGCGGCTCCAATACCGATGCCGCAGACGATGTAGATCGCCGCGATGGCAACGCCACCGGCGATAACCGCTTTGGGGATATCACGCGACGGGTTTTTCATCGTGCTGGCAAAGGTCGCGACCACCTCAAAGCCCATAAAGTTGAATAGGATGATCGATAGGTACGTCAACGAATTGGTGTCGCCCAAATCTGGAATGAAGGTCTTAAACGACATGCCGTTGGCAAAGCCGTTATTGCAGGCAAACCAGATGCCGACGATTCCCACCACGGCAGTAATGAGCACTTTGATGACGGCGCCGCCGTCCATGACCCAATCAGCCTCGGCAACCGGCTGCATCGCCATAACAGTGACACCCCACACAAAGGCAAGCTCGATGGTAATTCGGACCCCGAGCGAACATTCGATGCCCCATACCGCATTGATGACACTGGGAAACATGCAAGCGATGCTTGCCACCCACAGCGGAAAGTTGATCCAATAGCACCAGGAGCAGCGGGCGCCCCAGCGATCTCCCAGACCCAGGCGTACCCAGTCGTACAAGCCGCCCTCGGAATCGAACGCCGTACCCAGCTCGGCCACCACCAGGCCATAGGGAAGCAAAAACGTAATGATAAGGAAGATCCACCAGAAGAACTGCACGTTACCCATGGCAGATGCCGGAGCAGCCGCCTCGATGGTAAAGACAACGCAGATAACCGAGAGGATGACCTCGAACAGGGAGAACTTTTTACCTGCCATGGCACGCTTCCCCTACGGCAAAAAGGATGGCATCTGTACCGAAGGCGCAGCCCAAGGTAGGGTTGCAGGCCGCGTCACCGGTGCAGGTGCCATCCCAAAGAGAGGAGAGGATGCAATTATTGGACCAACGCTCGCGGAACAGGCGCGTGTAGATAACGATACGCTGGTACATAGATACTCCGATCAAAACGGTCGCGCTCGCAACCGGAAACTATCAGCAATTGAATACGCGTCTGACCTGGGAAATTCAAGCGAACAATTGGCCTAACCCGCAATAAATCCCAGATCAGACGCGTACTCAATCAAAGAGGCGGGCACTCCGAAGTGGAGGCAACGGAGTGCCCAAAGAAAAACCCAGCCGGCCAATCAGGTAGCCCCTGTCCGCTTGACCGGCTGGGTTTCTGAGGTGCGGCAGATTCCCGTGAAAGAGGAGCGCCGCGTACTTTGGTACGCAAGCGACGAATGAACGGGAAGGTGCCGTGCCTCAGGAAGCCAGACGACTAAGCGGACGGCTCCTGCTGCGTAATGCAGTGGATGTTGCCGCCGCCGAAGACGACCTGCTCGGACTGAACGCCGACGCACTTGTAGACGCCCTCGCCCCAGACCTCGTCGTAGATCTTCTGGAGCGTGTCGACGGCCAGCTGGTCGTTCTCGTCGCCGTACTGCGGGACGATAACGCCGTGGTTGGTCACGAGGTAGTTCATGTAGGAGGCGATCAGCGGCTCGTCGGGAACGCGCGGCTCGGCGTTCTCGTCGGCGTCGATGGTGTCGCAGGAGGCCTGGTCCATGAACAGCGGGTTCACGGGCATGCAGAGCTTGTAGACCTTCATCTTGCGGCCCTTGGCGTCGACGGCGTTGGAGAGGGTCTCGTAGGCGGCGTGGCACTGCTCGTAGAACGGGTACTCGGGATCGTCGGTCCAGATGCAGGCCATGACGCCCGGGGCGATGAACGTGGCGACGTCGTCGATGTGGCCGTTGGTCTCCTCGGGGTCGATGCCCTCCTTGACCCAGATGACCTTCTCGACACCCAGGTAATCCTTGAGGTGCTCGTCCATGTAGGCGCGGAGCTCCTCGCTCCAGGGCTCGAACTTCTTGTGGTACTTGGGCCAGATGGACTCGGGATCCTCTTCCTCCTCCAGAACCGCAGAGCAGGTGCGGCCCGGGGAAAGCAGGCACTGGTCGGTCACGACAAGGGTGCCCTCGCCGTCGACGGTGATGGAGCCGCCCTCGAGGATCATGTCATCGGGACGATAGCGACGGCAGCCGGAGAGCTCGGCCATCTTAAGGGCGATCTGCTCGTCCTTGTCCCACGGGAAATAAAGGCCGTCGACGAGACCACCGTAGGCGTTGAAGTGCCAGTGGTTGGCGCGCTTCTCGCCCTTGCCGTTGATGACGTAGGTGGCGGCGGTGTCGCGGAACCAAGCGTCGTCGGTGGTCATCTCGATAACGGTGACGTTCTCGTCGTTCTCGAAGACGGCCTTGCAGTTGGCGTAGTCGGCCTGGTTGGCGCACATGGTGACCGGGGTGAACTCGGCGATGGCGCGGGCGATGGCGGCATACTGCTTCTGAGCCGGCTTGGCGCCGTGGGCCCAGGTGTCGGTGCGGTGGGGCCAGCCCATCCACACGCGATCCTGCGGGGCAAACTCAGCAGGCATAAAGAAGCCGTCGGCCTTGGGAGTGGACTCGGACTCGGTGATCGTACGCATAAGATTTCCTCCAAATCGAACGATCGCTTGCCGCGGGCGGGTTACCCGCGGCCTAAAACCAAGAGATAGTGGGCGCCCGTTCCCCGGCAAAGGTCGGGGCGCCCGGCGCCGGTTTTCACGGAGTCGCACCGGCAAGCGACGACGTAACCAAGTGCGCGGAGACAAAACGCACGAAGGATACGGAAGAGAGATTGGGGTGGGCGGTGGTTACCGGAGCTATCGCTCACACCCACCCCGGGGAATGGTTAGCAGATGATGAGGGTTGGAGCCTCGAATCCGGGTGCTCTAGTCCTCCTCGGCCTCGGCGGCCTCCTCAGCGAGACGCTGGGCAGCCAGCTCGGGGGTGAGACCCTTGTACTCGGTCTCGCGGCCCTTGGCGCTGACGACGCGGACGACCTCGCCGATGAGCAGAAGCACGATGAAGATGACGATCATCGGGACTTTGTCGCCAATTTCGGCGGCGGAGAACGGCACCAGCGTTGCGACGATGGCCAGGACCAGCTCGATGCAGGGAATGGCCAGCATGACCTTCATCATGGCGCCCTTAAACGGGAACGTGAAGATGCACTCGCGGTCGGGGTCGTTCTTGCGAAGGTTGAGGAACGCCGGGAACATCGGGATGTAGGTCAGCAGCAGGAAGACGACGGAGGTGCCGAAGAGCATCCAGAAGACACCGTTGGAGATGGCATCGATGGGAACCAGCTGCAGGCACAGCACCAGGGAGGCGACGACGGCGTTGACCAGGTTGGCGCCGTTGGGCATATCGTCATCCGAAATCATCGAAGCAAAGACCTTGGGCATGTTGCCGTGCTCGGCAGCGTAGCGAGCGACGGAGTTGACGCCGAAGGACCAGGCGGCCATGTTGGCGAACAGGGTGATCAGGAAGGCGATGCAGATGACCTTGAAGATCATAGAGTCGCCCACCATGGTCTGGACTGCGACGATCATCCCGTAGTCGGGGTCGATGGAGTCGGCCGGCACGGCGGCGCCGATGCCGAAGCCGGCGAACAGGTAGATGACGGCGATAGCCACGCCGCCGACGATGATGGCCTTGGGAATATCGCGAGCGGGATCGGCCATGTCGTCGGTCATGGTGCAGATGACCTCGAAGCCCATGAAGTTGAAGATGATGATGGACAGGTAGCCGAGGGCGTTGGTGTTGGTGAGCTCGGGCAGGAAGGTGGCAGCGGACATGTCGTTCGCAAAACCGTTCTCCATGGCATACCAGATGCCCAGGGCGCCGACGATAACGGCAACGGCGACCTTGATGATAGCGCCTCCGTTGAGGACCCACTCGGAGTCGGCCGCCTTGGAGCGGCCCATGAGATACACGATCCACACAAAGGCAAGTTCGATACCCATCTTGGCGATTAGGTTGAACTCGACGCCAAAGACCATACCCAGGATGTCGGGGAACATAGTGGCCAGCGAGGCGATCCACAGGGGGTAGTTGACCCAGTAGTAATACGAAATGCGGGCGCCCCATTTGTCGCCCAGGCCATCGCGTACCCAGTCGTAAATGCCGCCCTCGCCGTCATAGGTGGTGCCGAGCTCGGCAACAACCATGCCATAAGGAAGCAGGAAGGTCAGGATCAGGAAGATCCACCAGAAGAACTGCTGGTTGCCAATGGCAGCAGCAGGAGCGGCGGCCTCGCAAACGAAGACGACGCAGATGATGGTCGAAATGACCGTCAAAAAGGAAAGCTTTTTCTTTCCGTCGCTCATGATGAGCTCCTTCGCTCAGTCTTGGACAGATCCGGAGCCTAAGGTATTAAGGCAATTGCTTGGGCCTCGGTGAGCGGGCGACAGGAGACGAGCATCCGCCGCCCGCAAACGTGCTTTTAGAAGCCTTGAGCTTAGAGCTGCTCGAGAGCCTCGAGAGCGGCGTGGAGCTCAGCCTTGGCGGAGTACTCGACACCCTCGTCGTTGAGCGGGGTGCGCTTGCCCAGGGCGGCAAGGAGAGCACGGATGGAGTGCTTGCGGTTCTCGGCCTCGACCCAGCACAGGGAGCGCTCGGGATCGTCCATGACCTCGTCGACGACCTCCTCGTTGCGGGTGGCCGGCAGGCAGTGCATGAACTTGGAGCCTGCGCCAGCGAAGTTCATCATGTCCATGGTGACCTGATACTTGGGATAGAACACGTCCATGTAGTTCTCGCCCGAGACCTCCTCGTCGTACAGGCCATACCACACGTCGGTGTAGATGAAGTCGGCGCCCTTGATGCACTCGATGTCGTCGGAGATGACGATGGAGCCGCCGGAAACCTTGCAGTTCTCCTCGGCAATAGCCATCATCTGCTTGCCGAACTCGGTGCGCTCCTCAACGGTGCCAACGTGCAGGCCGCCGTCGGGGATCTGGTGGCCCTTAGGTCCAAACTGGACAAACTTCATGCCGACCTTGGAGGCGATGAACATGAGGGAGACGCAGACCTGGGTGGCGTCTCCGATGAAGGCCAGGGTGCAATCCTCGATCTTCTTGCCCTCGGGGAGGTTCTCGAGCATGGTCATGAGGTCGCCCATCTCCTGCGTGGGATGGTTGAACTCGGACATGCCGTTGATGACGGGCACAGCGGAGCCCTCGGCGAGGCCGACGACGTCCTTGTGACGGTCAACGCGGGCCATCATGATGTCGAGCAGGGAGCCCATGACGCGAGCGGTGTCGCCCAGGGACTCGTGGCCACCGAGCTGGATGGTGCCGGGGCCATAGAACTGAGCATGACCGCCGAGGTCGGTCATAGCGGTCTCGAAGGAAAGACGGGTGCGGGTGGAGACCTGCTGGAAGATCATGCCAAGGCTCTTGTTGCGGAGCAGGTGCGGATAATAACCGTCAACCTTGATGGCCTTCTTCATTGCCAGGCCAAGATCCTCGATAGCCAGGATCTGCTCTTTGGTGAAGTCGTTGGTGTCGATGAAATCCTTAGGCAGCGCCATGTCGATTCCTTTCCGCCGGTCGTGCCGACTATTGCTATGAGGCGCTCGAACATCACGCCTCGTGTTGACAAGACCATCATTCACCCGTATGCAATTTTCACCTAGTTTATTCGGGATTAAAGACCGTTCACGGAGTTACACCCCCTCTAAACCAATATAAACCCGCAGGTAGCCAGCTTGCAGGGGGTTTACTATCTAGAACCGCGAACGGTATACGGCTATGCTGTATCTCGGCGCCTAATCCGCAATGGAACGAAGGGTTGAGGCGTCTATATCCCACAAGGTATACAGGGCTCGGCCATAGATGAAATGAGATGGGACGGTGGCAGATGAACACCCTGATGTTCTTCTATACCCTAGCGATACTCGTGATCTGTATTGTGACGGCAGTGCTTTCGCTTGCCGCCTACGCCTCGTCTCGTCGACAGTTCTTTATCTATGGCAGCGGCGTTTTTATTTGCTATGCCATCGAGATGACCGAGATCTTCTTTTTTGAATACACGTTGCAAAACCAGAGTTTTCCAGCCAGCGACTATTACTCAATTACCATGCCTGTGTTGCGGACCCTTGTGGCGACCGTTTCACAGGCTTTTATTTGGCTGATTGCCATGGACTTGCTCGACAAACATTCTAAAAAGCAGTTCGCTATCCCCGTCTTAACGTTTTTGCTGTGCGAGTCGCTGATTATCGTCGCTGTCCCCTCTGGCCCCATGCATCAGTGGCTCTACTACACGATGCGTCAGGTATTCCTGGTTTTTGTGGGACTGCATATCTTTTGGACGGCGCATAAAAGCACGCAGGTCGAGCTTAAGGCACGCGTCAACAATCAACGAAAGCACCTCATTATCGGCGCCATTCTGGTCGGGTGCATCGTTGCCGAGGATTTCTACAACATCCTCGTTGTTCCCATGAGCCTGGCACCCTCTTGGCTGCAGCTGTACCTGTCCGAGCGCAACTTTAGCGAGAACATCTTTGCGTGCTACTTTGCGATTCTGCTGATCATCTATGCCCATCACGTGCTTTCGATTCGCATGCAGGAGGCGCCCGAGGAAAAGAACGTCAGCGATCTTGATCGACACATCGAAGAGCAGATGCCCTTCTATCGCAACGCCTACAAACTCTCCAACCGCGAGACCGAAGTCATGCGCCTGGTTGTGCTGGGCAAATCGAACCAAGAGATCGCCGACGAGCTATTCCTTGCCGTGGGCACCGTCAAGACCCACATCCACAACATCCTGGTCAAAACGGAGCAGCAAAACCGCACGACGCTGATCCTCCACTTCTGGAAGCGATAACCTGCCAAATAGGGACAGGTTTATTTTGGTAGGTTTTATCTGGGCAAACGCCAACCGCCGCAAGGGAGCTGCTTTCCCTCGCGGCGGTTTTCTAGCAGAAAAAACCAAGTGAGTAGGCTTTTTGCAGGAGGCCAAGCACGCCCTAAAACACCACCGCCCTGACCTGCGGTTTTGTTGAGCGTTTGGCGCGGTGTGCTCGGCAGATCCAAGAGGGTCTACTCACTTGGTTTTGAGGCGCTCCGGACAGGCAAAAAACCGCCGCGAAAGGGGTGCGGATCCCTTCGCGGCGGTTGTTCACTCTGGTTTTGCGACGGTTTTGCCTGCTTGCTACTCGCTGTAGCGGGTGGCGATGGCGGCTCGCACTATGCCGGTGCTCATGAGGTACGTCACCAAGAAGTAGCCGCCGTAGGATGCCAAGAAGATCGCGCAGGTGAGGCCCACCGTGCCGCCGATGCTCATGTGGCCGAACGTGCTCACCAGGTCGATAATCACCTTGAGCGCCACAAAGGAGTGCGCCAAGCCCACCGCCAACGGGAACAGGAAGAACACCGCTTGCTGTGCCATCACCGAATGGCGGATCTGGCGGTCGTCACAGCCGATCTGCGCCAGCACACGATAGCTGCGGCTGCCGTCGGCCACATTGGAGAGCTGCTGGATCGACAGAATCGCCGCGCATGCAACGACCAATACAAAGCCGATGTAGATGGCTAGGTAGCTAATAAGACCGTTCATTTGCGCTGCTTGCGTGTACATCTCGGAGCGTGTGATAAAGAGTCCCCACGACCCCGGCTCCTTGCCGTCAACGAGCAGATTGTCAAGCGCAGTGTATTTAATGCTCTCGTCTGCCTCGGTCGCATCCATCCCCTGTTTGTAGTTAACGAGCAGGCTACTGGAATACGGTTGCAGATTAAGTTGGGACAACAGCTCGTCGGCAACGACGACGGTACCCGGATTACTGCCCATCGCCGAGTTGGCGATGGCAGCCGTATCCTCGTCCGACTTGTCGCCAGCGGGCTTGAGCGTATGCCCGCCCAAGGTAAGGGCATGGCCACCAGCCATATACTTGGTGTACAGGTCGACCAGCTCGCCGCCCATATCACACGTGAGCAGATACTGGTCGTGACCGATGTGCACCGGCTCCTCACCCATCATCTGACGCAGTTTGTTGTACTGGCTCGCCGGCGTCACAAACAGACCCATCGTATCGGCATTGCTACCCCCGAACGCCTTGGGAAGCTTTTCGCCCATGATCTTGCACATCTCACTTGGGGTCACCGAAGGATTCGAGCTGCCAAACGGGTAACTCAGATACGAATCGATCTGCACATGCTCACCGGCAACATCGGCGATATCGACCTTCTTGCCGGTCTCGTCGTTGTTGTCCGCCGAACTGTCCCTGCCGTGCCATGCGGGGTACAAATCGACCGTTGTATCGGCCGGCACCATGCGATCGGCTTCATCAGACGGATTGACGTACTCTTTGTAGTAGTCGAGCGTATCGGGCGTGTAATAGACATACGTCTGTGACACGTCAACAGGGTTATAGCGCTCCAGGTTTTCGTTCATCACATTGGCAATCGACATACCGCACGTCACCGAGGTGATGGCCAAAAACAGGAGCATCGCGATGACGCCCATCGAAAAGCACACCGTGTTGACCTTGGCCGCAAGCTGGCGCACGGTAAACATGTTGAGGCCGCGCCAATACACGCCGCGCAGGCTCTGCAGCAGCTTGATGAGCATGCCCGAGAGTCCCCAGAACAGGGCAAAGGTGCCCACGGTAACCATAGCGGTCGTAATGCCAAACTGGTTCATGGCCTCTTGCAGCTTGCTGTCCGTCGCGGTTAGCGGGAACCCATCACGTAGCAGACGGTAATAGGCCACACCCACCAGCACCACGCCCACGGCAAAGATGGCAATCGCAATCCAGGGGTTGCGCGTCTTGATGCTCTCGTTGCGACGCTCGGCACCCATAAGCTCGATGAGTTTGGTACGACGCACGGCGCGAAGGTTCAGCAGTAGCGTAAGCACAAACATTACGAGCATGCAGGCAAGGGTCAGATTGAACGCATGCACCGAGAAAAAGAAGTGGAAATTGGCGATCTGTGTCTTAAAAAGCGAGGCCGTAAAGAACGTCATGAGCTGGGAGAGTCCCACACCCAGCACAATGCCGGCGACAAAGGCCACGACCGAGACAATCACCGTCTCGAGCGCCATGATCGTGGCGACGCGTCCGCGCCCCATGCCGAGCACCTGATACAGGCCAAACTCCTTCTTGCGGCGTTTCATGATGAAGTTATTGGCATACACCATCAAAAAGGCCATGACACCGGCCAAAAAGTACGTCAGGTCGCCGAGCATGCTGCCCATAACCTGCGCCAAGCCCTCTTCATCGATTCCGGCAATGTCGACCTGCATCGAGACGGTATTGAAGGCATAGAAGACCGTGACACCCAGGGTGAGCGTCAAAAGGTAGACGAGGTAGTCGCGGCCGGCGCGGCGGACGTTACCCCAAGCGAGTTTACAGAGCATCGGAGCCCTCACCGCCCATCATGGCAACGACCTCCATAATGCGGTCGAAGAACTCTCGGCGATCGGTGTCGCCGCGGCGCAGCTCGGTGAAGATCTTGCCGTCGCGAATAAACAGCACACGGCTCGTGTAGCTGGCGGCAAAGCTGTCGTGCGTGACCATGAGCACGGTGGCGCGTAGACGGCGGTTAAGAGCCTCCAGGCTCTCGAGCAGCAAACGGGCGCTCTTGGAATCGAGGGCGCCGGTGGGCTCGTCGGCCATAATCATAGTGGGGTCGGTGACGAGCGCGCGAGCCGCGGCAACGCGCTGCTGCTGACCGCCGGACATCTGGTAGGGATACTTGTCGAGCACCTGACTGATGGACAGACGCGCGGCCACGTCCTGCACGCGGGTCGAGATTTCGGCCGAATTCACACGGGCGATGGTGAGCGGCAGGGCTATGTTCTCGCGTGCCGTGAGCGTATCGAGCAGGTTGGAATCCTGGAAGATAAAGCCGAGCTCCTCGCGGCGAAACTGCGAAAGCTTGGCCTGCTTCATGCGCGTCACGTCCTGGCCGTTGATGCGGATCGTGCCACTTGTGGCGCTATCGATGGTCGAGACGCAGTTGAGCAACGTCGACTTGCCCGAGCCCGAGGCGCCCATGATGCCAACGAATTCGCCGCGGTTGACGGTAAAGCTGACGTCGTTGAGCGCGCGGGTCACGTTGCCCAGCGCTCCATATACCTTTTCGAGATGCGCGACCTCCAGTACCGGGGTCGCCATGTGCGTGGTTTGCATACCGAGTCCTTTCTTGCGATTAGTCTACGGCATCTATAGTCGCAAGAAGACGAGTCGGCTACCATCGATATGGCTTACGCTTGCCTTACCGTTGTGTAAGGTACGGGTAGCTAGCCTGTCACTTGTTGATGTTGAGAGAGGACTCCTGTTGAAACCTGTTCATGTTGCCGCTGGGATCATTCGCAAGGAAGGATCCGACGAGCTGCTTGCCGTGCAGCGCGGCTACGGCGACATGCAGGGACTTTGGGAATTCCCAGGCGGCAAGCTCATGCGCGGCGAGACGCCCGAAGACGCCGTGCGCCGCGAGCTCATGGAAGAGCTGCAGGTGAAGGTCACCAACCTGCGTGACTTCTACACCGTTGAGTACGACTACCCCGATTTCCATCTCTCCATGGAGTGCTACTACTGCTCGCTCGCCGATGAATCCGATGAGCCCCAGAAGCACGACCGCCAGCTCGATATCCGCTGGATTCCGCGCACCTCGCTTGCCACGGTGGAATGGATGCCCGCCGACAAAGGGCTTATCGATGCTCTGATTGAGTTGAAGGAAGACCGGCTTGAGGCCAATGGCGCTGCCAACGACGCCGAGGCCGCCACGACCGAACACCCCGCCGCCAAACCAAAGCGCGCACCTAAGCGCCGTAGCAAAAAACGCCCCAAGCCAGGTCTGCTCGACGGCATCGATACCTCGGACCTTTCCGCCGACGAGCGTGAACTGGTGCGCCGTCGCGCCGCCATCAAAAAGTCCATGAAGGGCAACAAGCGCGCCAACACCAAGCCCGAGCTGCTCGTTCGCCAGCGCCTGCGCGCCGCGGGCCTTACGGGCTATCGCTTGGAATGGAAGGTTCCCGGCAAGCCCGACATCGCCTTCCCCGGCCGCAAGATCGCCATCTTTGTCAATGGTTGCTTTTGGCATCGCTGCCCTAAGTGCAATCCGAGCCAGCCAAAGCGCAATGTTGAGTTTTGGGAGGCAAAGTTCCGTCGCAACGTCGAGCGCGACCGCGCTGCCGTGGCTGCACTCACTCAAATGGGCTGGACGCCCATAACCATCTGGGAATGCGAGCTCAAAAAAGACCGCATCGACGCCACGATGGAAAGGGTCATCGAGCAGGTGCGCGCCGCAGAGTCGCAGCGCTAACAGCGAGCATTCACACGCTCCGCACGTCCGCGCCACATCCACGTCACAAACCTTAGAAAGCCCTTAAGCTCAAAACCTTTCAAGAGTGTTACTCGATACCTTTGACCTGCAGTTTCATCGTAACACCAAACCAGGTTAAGCCTTTCTTTAGCGCTTCTTTGCGGCAGCCGCGTCATAATACAGCCAACGCACGGGACCTAGCAGTACACCCCGTGCGCAACCTTTTGGTGGACATCGAGGAGGCCGCATAAGCATGCATTCTTCCAATGACGCAGCACAGCAGCCATCCCTAACACATGCAAACCTTTTCTCCTTCCCCCCGACACAGAGAAACGGCCTCCTCGACTCCCCAACCTCACAGCAAAAGCGCTCAGCCGATCAGAGCCTCAACCTGCGAGCATCCTTCGAAAAGCTCCAAGCATCCCTAGACAAGGCGTTCCCCGAACAGGCAAGAGCAATCTAAGCCCATCGCGCTTTATACTGATGTCATGCGAAACATGGATCACATAGAATTGCACCGCGGAGGACGCGAGGAAGCGTTTCCCGAGACCGCCGAAGACTGGCCCTATATTGCCGAACGCGCAGAATTCGCTCGCTATCCGGGCAATTCCGTCCCCTGGCACTGGCATTCCGAAGTTGAGCTTTTCTACATGGAGCAGGGAGCGATTGACTATCGAACGCACGCGGCTCATGAGCACGTACGCTTTGAGGAAGGGTCCGCCGGCTTTATCAACGGCGGCGTTTTGCACAGCACGCTGCAATCACCCAATTCGGCGCCAGCCATTCAAATGCTGCATATCTTTCAGCCGTCGATGCTCGGCGATCCCGCGGGACGTCTCCAAAAGCGCTACATCAACCCATTGCTTCAATGTCGAGGCGTCGATGTGCTCAAATGGTCGCCCACCAATCCCGACGATATGCCCTTTATCGATTTGCTGAAGAGCTCCTTTAGCCACGACCTTCAACAGCCGCAGAACGAGATGGCGCTTCGAAATAGTTTGTCAGAGCTCTGGATTCAGATTAACGCCAAGACCGAACCGCTCTTTTCTTCCGACGGCGCCTCTTGGATGACCAGCCGCGACGTACAGTTCAAGGCAATCCTGGACTTTATCCGCGCAAACTATGCAGCCGCTATAGATGTGCCCCAGATGGCATCTGCAGCCGGCGTAAGCGAAAGAGAGTGTTACCGCATTATCGAAACTTGTGCAGGAACGACCCCGGCGGCATATCTACGCGCATACCGCATAAACCGTGCTTGCGAACTTTTGGCACACACCACGCGAACGGTACAGACAGTCGCGCGCCAATGCGGATTTATAACAGCAAGCCATCTTGGCCAGGTATTTAAAGAACAAATGGGGTGCACTCCTTCGAGCTATCGAGCAGCGAGGCAGAATCTCGATAGCACCAGGCAGAAATCCCGCTAGCCCTTCTTCTGTCACTGCATCAAACTTGCAGGCAAACAACGGAGAGGAGCAATCATATGAAGCACTTTGACCATATCGTATTTGACGTTGACGGGACATTGGCAGATACAGAAGAAAGCGTTCTGTCATCGCTTGGCCAGATTATCCAAGAAGAAACCGGCAAAACGCTCCCCCGACACGAGCTTGAATTTGCCCTCGGCATACCCGGCAAGAACGCCCTTGAGAAACTTGGGATCTACTCACAGGCAACGCTGGATCGCTGGTGCCAAGTTGCCGCCAGCTTTAAAAGCACCATCAGCGTGTTTCCCGGCTTGCAGGAAGTTATCGCAACACTCTCCGACAACGGCTGCAAACTTGGCATCGTCTCCTCACGTGCGCGCGACGAATACGCAGAAGAAATTGCACCCCTTGGCTTCGATAAGTATTTTGAGCACATCATCCTTGTCGAAGACACAACCGAACATAAACCCGCACCCGCTCCCATGCTCGAATATCTCCGGCGTACGGGCGCGAATCCTGGCAACGTCGTCTACGTTGGCGACACCGTCTACGACGAACAATGCGCAACTTCGGCAGAGGTCAGTTTTGCCAGAGCGGCATGGGGATCACACCAAGACATCCCAAACGCCACCTACAACCTCAAAACCCCCAACGACCTGCTAACCATAACAACCAAGTAACCCCCGCGCCCCACCCTTTCAGCCCAACGCCACAAGGGCGATTGAGCAGGACGGTTTGGGCGGGTCCCGTACTTAGTTTCCAAAATCATTCCGCAGCGCGAAGGCCCCCGTTGTCAACGCTTCGAAGAAGCGAGACAACGGGGGCCTTCATGCGCGAGGACGTTTTGGAAACTAAGTACGGGACCCGCCCAAACCGTCCGGTGGGATCAGAGTACCCTTGCTGTTACTCTGCTTTGCCCACAGAGTTGAGGTTGGTCATGCGGATCTTAACCAGCTCGGTGATCTCACGCATGCCCTCCTTGGCCGGCTTCTTGGGATCGAAGCAGGCGGGGTTCTCGGCCATGTAGGCCATGAAGCCCTTGGTGTAGGCCTGACGCAGCTCGGTGGCGTAGTTAACCTTGCAGATGCCGTTCTTCACAGCCTCGGCAACCTGCTCATCGGGCACACCGGAGGTGCCGTGCAGAACCAGCGGCACGTCGACGGCGTCGCGGATGGCCTTGACCACGGACTGCTCGATGTGAGGATCGCTCGTGTACACGCCGTGGCTGGTGCCAACGCCAATGGCCAGCGAGGTGCAGCCGGTGCGCTCGACGAACTCCTTGGCCTCGACAGGATCGGTGTAAGGGCTCTCGCCCTCAACCGAAGGACCGTCGTCCTCCTTGCCGCCAACCTTGCCGAGCTCAGCCTCGACAGGCACACCCATGGCGCGGCCAGCATCGGCGACGGACTTGGTCAGGGCAATGTTGTCCTCGAAGGACTCGTGCGAACCGTCGATCATGACAGAGGTGTAGCCCGTGCGGAAAGCCTGCATGCAGCGGTCATAGCCATCGCCGTGATCGAGGTGCAGAGCGACGGGCACGGAAGCACGCTCGGCGGCGGCCTTCACCATGCCGTAGAAGTAGTCCAGACCAGCGGTCTTGATGGTGCCCGGGGTGGTCTGCATGATGACGGGGGACTTGGTCTCCTCGGCAGCGGCCAGAATGGCCATAACAAACTCGAGGTTCTCGACGTTGAACGCGCCGACGGCGTAGTGGCCGGCCTGAGCGTCCTTGAGCATCTTTTCGGTGGTAACAAGTGCCATGAGCGTTTGCTCCTCTCCCTCGCCCGTATCTGGACATCGGGCGTAGTTGTTCACAAGGCGTTTTACCTTGTGTTTTGCTGCGTTTATTGTATGAAATTCAGTGGCTTTGCACGTGCGAGATATTGAGCCCATGCAGGTCAATACAGTCGTTTTTGAAAAGCAAACGGAAGGAATTGGAGCCGAGCGGGCGTGTTCGATATTGAATTTTGGGCGTTCAGTGTCTTTCTTTTATAGAAAAGATAAGTAATCAAAAGGTGTTTTCTTACAAAAAAAGAAAATGAACGAAAATTGACTTAACACAATTCCTGCAAATTTCGGTCAAGAATGGAGCAGCCATGGCCCCCGTAACAAACCGTGCATTTGCCGATGAACGTCGCGCCGCCATCATGGAAATGCTCGAGCACAACGCCTCGGTGCAGGTAGCAGAAATCGCCCAGACCTTTGGCGTGTCCTCCGTCACCGCTCGCGCCGATCTGGACGCGCTCGCCGAGTCCGGCAAGCTGCGCCGCACGCATGGTGGTGCCGTATCGCTCCACAAACGCCTGACCGTCTCCACGCAGGATCGCCGTATTAACGTTAACGTTGCCGCCAAGCAAGCTATCGCCCAAAGTACTATGGAACTCGTCAATGACGGCGACACGCTGCTCGTTGACTCGGGCACCACCGCTCTCGAGTTTGTCCGGCTCCTCGACCAGCGCGACGGGATCACCGTTATCACGGCCGACATTACCATTGCCGATTACATCGACGAGAGCATGCCCTCGGTCGATGTTGTCATGCTGGGAGGCGCGCTGCGCAAGGGTCATCGCTATCTGTACGGCCCACTTACCATGCAGGCGCTCCAAATGGTCCACGCCGACCTTGCCGTCATGTGCCCCGGCGCCTTTGTGCCAGATTGCGGCTTTACCACGGACTTTCCGCAGATGGCCGAGACCAAGGCCGCCATGATTGGAGCCGCCCGCAAAAGCATGGTGCTTATGGATGCCAGCAAGGTCGACGGACGCGGTATGTATCGTTTTGCGCAACTTGCCGACGTGGATGCCATCGTCATAGACAACGACCCCAACGGCATCGTCGAATCTTCCCTCGTCGAAATCTCGGACCGCACCACCCCCAACCTCATCATCGCCGCCGCCTAATTCCAGCACAAAGGGGACGATGCACCTTCGTGATGGTTTCAACCAAAACGTCGATCGCAACGAGGCAATTGGGCCTCGAAGAAAAACCGCCGCAAAGGGGACAGGTACCTTTGTGGCGGAAAATGAGGCGTCGCATAGGGATAGGTCCCCTATGCGACGCCTTCATGGCTGGATTGCGACTACAGAATGCTTTCAATACTGTCTAGGATACTTTCAGCATTCTGCGTGGCGTAATCCTCGGTGGTGATAACGCGAACGTTTTTGGCACCGGCTTCCTCAAAAGCCTCTTTGGCAAAACCGACCTGCGGCCCCAGCAAAACGGCACCGGCGTCACTGATATGATCGGCGGCGGTGGAAATCGGCGATGCTTCAATCTCGATCTCGAGACCACGAGTCTCGGCGACGGCCTTAATCTTTGTGACCAGCAAGCTGGTGGTCACACCGGTGTTGCAACAGACGAGGACCTTTTTCATAAGGAAACCCTGCCTCCCTCTTTAATCTTGTCCGCAAGACAAGACGGCTATCAACTTGGAATACGAGCATAGCGACCAAGTCATGCGCCACACTCGTCAATCCCAAAGAACTACAAGCTGCACCCCACGCCTTTAAAAAAGGGGGCCGGAGGATGGCAGCCGGCTCCCCTTTTATATCACGCGGAGATGCGAAGATCGCTATTTCTTCTGGACGTACTTGAGGCAGTCGAGCGTAACGGCGACGAGAATGATCAGGCCGGAGAACACGAACTGCAGGTTAGTATCAATACCCAAAATGGTCAGTGCATAGGTAAGAGCGGTGAAAATCAGCACGCCAACGGTGACGCCGGAAATCTTGCCGATACCGCCGGTGAAGGAAACGCCACCGACAACGCACGCGGCGATAGCGTCCATTTCCCAGCCCTGGCCGTAAGCAGCGGAGCCAGAACCGACCATGCGGATGCACTCGAGCCAAGAACCAAAGCCGTACAGGATGCCGGCGAGGATGAAGGCGCCAATGGAAACAGCGAAGACGTTGATGCCAGAGACGGAAGCAGCCTCGGGGTTGCCGCCGACGGCGAACATGTTCTTACCGAAGGTGGTCTTGTTCCAAATGAACCACACGACCACGATAGCAGCGACAGCCCACAGGATGATCGTCGGGAAGCTGCCAATACGCGGAGTGACCATGGCGGGAATCAGAGGATTGATCGAACCGAAGGACACACCCTTGGTGGCATAGGTGACGAGGCCGAAGATGATGAGCATGTTGGCCATCGTCGAGATGAACCAGTGCATCTTAAACTTAGCGGTAAAGAAACCAGCAATGGCAGAGAATGCGGTGCACAGGACAACGCAGACAACAAGTGCCAGGATAATCTGGCCCACGACGGGCATGGTGGAGAAGTCGAAAGCGATGCCAAACACGGTACCGGTGTTAGGGCCGGCGTGCATGATGATGGTAGATGCCACCATACTCATACCGACCATACGGCCAATCGACAGGTCGGTACCGGTCTGGAGAATCAGTCCGGCAACACCAAGCGCCAAGAACATACGGGGCGAAGCCTGCTGGAAAATGTTCAGCACATTCTGAGTCGTGAGCAGCTGCGTGCCCTTAACAACCGGCGTGATGGCGCACAGTGCGATGAAGATGAGCGCGATGGCGATGTACAGGCCGTTGTTAAGCAAGAACGTACGCGTGTTGAACGTGTACTTGTAGTTCTCCCAGCGCTGGGCCATATTCTCGGCAAACGTGAACTTGCCGATGCGCAGCAGGTCGATCAGGTGATAACGATAGGCAAAAGCCTCATGCTCACGATCCTTAATCTGCTGAAGCTCCTGCTGGTAGGTCACCTTGGCGTCGAACTGCTTGTTCTTGTAGACGTACTTTTCTTCCTTGATCTCGGCCTGGTCGGTGATACCGGCGATGCCCTCCTGGTGCTCTTTCTCGAGCTTGGCGAGCTGCTTTTGATAGGCAGCCTTGGCAGCCTCGCGCTCGGCGGCACAGCTGGCCTTAACGGAAGCGAGATACTCGGACTCATAATGAGCCTTCAGGTAATTCTCGGCGTCGGCAACGAGCGAGTTGATCTGACCCTTGTTCTGGGACTCGACCTGCTTGGCCTTCTCCATCTGGGCCTTGTATTTGTTAATGGCCTCGTCGCGCTCGGCCTTGGTGAGCACGCGGTCGTTCTTGGTGGCGTCAATGCTGCTCTGCAGCTCCACGATGCGCGTGGTGCCGTCGGCTCGCAGGTCATCGACCTTTTTCTGAATCTCGTTAACATAGCTGTCGATCGGTTGGAGGAGTTTGGTCTCCTCTTCGACCGACAGAATCTTACCGGATACGGTAGGCATGTGTTCCATCCCCTTCATCTACAGATACTTGGCACTCAAACGGAGCAGCTCTTCCTGGTTCGTCTCCTTGGTGTTGACAATGCCCGAAAGGTGTCCGTTCGACATGACGCCAATGCGGTTGGTGATGCCGAGAATCTCGGGCATCTCGGAGGAAACCACGATGACCGTAGTGCCCTTCTTAGCCATGTCGATGATGAGCTGGTAAATCTCGTACTTAGCGCCAACATCGATACCACGGGTGGGCTCGTCCATCAGAAACACCTGCGGATAGCGCTCAAGCCACTTACCAAAAATGACCTTTTGCTGGTTGCCGCCAGAGAGGCTCGAAATCAGATCATCGGGACCCATGCACTTGGTATGCATGGTCTTGATCTCTTTGTTCGTCGCGCGAACCATCTTGTCGTTAGACAGCGCGGGACCGCTCTTGTACTGATCAAGGTTAGCGATGGTGGTGTTAAACGTCAGGTCGCCCTTCAGGAACAGGCCGTTTGCCTTGCGCTCCTCGGTAATCAGAGCAAAGCCGTGCTCCATGGCGTCGCGCGCCGAGGAAAAGTTCATCAGGCGGTCACGGAAGTACACACGGCCTGCCGCACGGGTACGAATACCAAAGATCGTCTCGAGCAGCTCGGTACGTCCGGCGCCGACCAGACCATACAGACCAAAGATCTCGCCCTTGCGCACGTCGAAGGTGATGTCCACCAGGTGCGGATCGAATTTCGTGGACAGGTGTTGCACCGAAAGAACGTTGTCGCCGGGAATGTTATCCACGGGCGGGAAACGGTTGTCCAGCGAACGGCCGACCATGGCGCTTACGAGCTCGTTCATGTTGGTGTCACTCGTGCGCTTGGTCATAACCAGATTACCGTCACGCAGAACCGACACGTCGTCGCAAATCTCGAAGATCTCGTCCATCTTGTGCGAGATGTAGATCAGAGCGATGCCCTGCTCCTTGAGCTTACGCATCATCTCGAACAGCTTATCGACCTCTTGCGCCATCAGCGAACTGGTAGGCTCGTCCAAAACGATAACTTTGGCGTTATAGGACATAGCCTTGGCGATCTCGACCATCTGGCGCTGAGAGACGCTCATGTTTTTCATGGGCTGGGTCAGGTTGACGGTCATACCCAGACGACGGAACAGGTCCGAAGCCTCTTTGCGCATGCGCGCCTCGTCGATCACACCGCCCTTAACCGGATAGCGGCCCAAGAACAGGTTATCGACCACGTTACGCTCGAGGCACTGGTTGAGCTCCTGGTGGACCATGGCGATGCCGTTTTCGAGAGCATCCTTAGGACCGGAGAAGCTCACCTCCTTGCCATCGAGGAAAATGGAACCCTCGTCCTTTTGATAAGTGCCGAACAGGCATTTCATCATCGTGGACTTGCCTGCGCCGTTCTCACCCATCAGGCCCATGACGGTGCCGCGGCGGACGTCGAGGTCGATGTGATCGAGTACGCGGTTGCGCCCGAACGTCTTGCTCATCCCTCGGATCGACAGGACGATGTCGTCTTGCTTGTCTGACATGTATTCACCCCTCGTTTCCCTCGATATCCTCCCCGTGCAACCTTATTTGCGCAGCTACGATAGGGAGAACGTCCTGATATGAGACCATAACGAAATGTTTACGTACTCATAGTCTCTGAAAAGCAAGGGGGAGCAGCCTCCTGATCCCCCTTGCCAACATGCTTGCATGCTCTCGCGAGCAATCACAGCCTACTGGCCAAGAATCGACGTGTAGGAAGCGCCGTTGTCAGTCTTAACCATGTTAATGGCAAAGGCATCGAAGTCGGCCGGGTTACCAAGCTTGTTGGTAATGGAGGACTCGTTCTGGCCGTCGCCCTGGACAACTTCGAGATCGAGGTTGAGCAGCGGAGCATACTTCTCGAGCAGCGGCTTGTAAGTTGAACCCAGGAAGTTGTCGGCGGAGTTGTAAATGCTCAGCCAGACCTTCTTCTTGGCGCTATCGCCCTCATCGAGCTGGGCCTGAGCCGTCTCGTACAGGGTGTTCGCCGGATCCATGAAGTCCTTGTAGTTGTCTGCCGTAACCTCGAGGTTCATCGCGTAGAAGGAGCGATCCTCCTCGCTGTACTTAAAGTCGTCCTTGGCGATGACGTTACCGGCATCGTCAGCCTTGCCCACGCCGGTGTTGACGTCGACGCCGTCAAGAGAGTTGCGGAGCAGACGCAGGGTGAGGTAAGCCTGGACAGCGGGGTTCTGGGAAATGGTGCCACCATAGGGGAAGTCGGTGTCGCCCAGGGCGGCAACGGCATCGGAGTTGGCGTCGTAACCAAAGACGGGGACCTTGTTCTCCTTGGCCCAGTTGGAGTACATGGACATGCCCATGCCGTCGTTGTTAGAGACAACGATATCAATCTGCTCGCCGAAAGCGGAAGCCCAGGTGCCAGACAGAGCGTTACCGGCGGTCGGGGCGTCCCAAGTAGCGCCGGCAGAGGTCTTCATCTCCTGGCTGGCAAGCTCACGAATCTTGAACTTCTTACCGTCGACCTCGATCTCGCCGTCCTTGACCTTGTCCGACTTACCATCCGTGTTAGTGCCGACGGGGTCAGAAACAATCTGGCCGTCCTTCTCGACAGCGGTGCCCAGGGCCTTGCGGCAGCCACGAGTACGAGCGATGGAGTCGTTGTGTCCCACATCACCGATGGCGAGGACGTAGCCGATGACGCCGTCACCGTTGCGGTCGATCTCGGCAGCGTGGGCCTTGATGTACTCGACGACCATCTGGCCCTCGAGCTCGCCACCCTGCTTGGCGTCAAATCCGACGTAGTAGGTGTCATCGTTCCACTTGAGCGTAGTCATGTCCAACTCGCCGGTGGAAGAGTTAGAAGGCTGGCGGTTGTAGAAAACGACCGGCTTCTTAGCGTTCGCGCTTCCGCCGGCGGCTGCACCGCCATCGCTACCAGAGCCACCGCAGCCCGCAAGGGAGCCGGCAGTAGCGACGCTCATCACGCCGAGTCCGCAAGCCTGAAGGAATTGACGACGAGAAAGTGCCATGAGGAATTCCCCTTTTTTAGCGCATACCTTAATGCGCTTTGACTACCAAATACGAGCGCCGGGGAATGTTAGATGTTTGCGCTAACATCCTTCGCCCCTCGGCGGGCTCTTGCTCCCTGCCATAGCGCAACAGCAAGGACGAGTCGTTACTGAGTACGTTAACAGCCTGTGGAATAAAGACTACCCAGAGTTTTATCGAAGACGCCGAACGGTCGAAACAGCCACGCGAACGGTATGTGAGAGATTGAAAAATTCAAGGTAAAGCAGGGTGCTTTACAAATAAATACCGTGCCGTCACCGCAGGTAACAACACGGTCAAGCGTTTTATCATCGGCATCTACCCTTAAACAAAAACCACCACAAAGGTGCCTGTCCCCTTTGTGGTGGTTTATCGCGACGAAAGCGAACGTGTCGCTATTTGGAAAGCTCGTCGGCGAGGGCCTCGATCTGAGCACGCGAAACGTCGTTGAGCGAGCCCAGGACGGTCACCTTGTTTTGCGTCAGGGTAATGTCCTTCATGCCCTCGAGCTCCTTGGTCATAACCTTGGCAGCGGCAGGCGCCCAAGAGCCGGCCTCGACAAGCGCTACCGTACGGTTCTGATAGGCGTGCTCGGCAAGCGTGTGGATAAAGGTGCTCATGAACGGGAAGATCTCACCCTGATAGGTAACGGAGGCGAGCACCAGGCGGTCATAGCGGAACGCATCCTCAACGGCCTCGGACATGTCATCGCGAGCCAGGTCAAAGATGGAAACCTTCTGGCCGCGAGCCGCGAGCGCGGACGCAAGCTCTTTGACGGCAGTCTTCAGATGGCCGTACACACTCGCATAGGCAATCGTGACGCCCTCGTCCTCGGGCTGATAGCTCGACCAGGTGTTGTAGGCGTCGATATAGTAGCCCAGGTTCTCGGTGAGCACGGGACCGTGGAGCGGGCAGATAATCTGAATATCCAGATCGGCGGTTTTTTTGAGCACAGCCTGCACAAACTTGCCGAATTTACCGACGATACCAAAGTAGTAACGACGTGCCTCGCAGGCCCAACCCTCGGGGTCCTCGATATCGTTGGCACCAAACTTGCCAAAGCCGTCGGCACTAAAGAGCACCTTGTCGGTGGTCTCGTAGGAGAAGATCACCTCGGGCCAGTGCACATTGGGGGCACCGACAAACGTTAGGGCGTGGCCACCCAGATCCAAAATATCGCCCTCTTTGACGACCATCTTGCGCTCGGGGTAGTCGGTGCCAAAGTAGTTGAGCATCATACGAAAGGCGCCCATGCTTGCCACAATCTGTGCTTGGGGATAGCGCTCCATAAAGGCGGCGATACCAGCGGAGTGATCGGGCTCCATGTGATGGATGACCAAGTAGTCGGGCGTGCGACCGTCCAGCACAGATTCGAGATTGCCGAGCCACTCATCAACAAAATCGCCATCGACCGAATCTGCGACGGCGATTTTCTCGCCCAGGATGACGTAGCTGTTGTATGCCATGCCGTTCTTGGACACGTCGTACTGGCCCTCGAACAGATCGCTGTCGTGATCGTCGACGCCGATGTAGCGGATATCCTTGGTGATCTCCATCAGGCAAAGCCTCCTAGATAGCTAGATAGACAAAAGAACCCGTTTATCATAACACTCGGTCACATGCCAGCAGCTATTTGGCAGTATCCTTACCGTTTGTTATTGGTGCGGAATATACCACTATCGACCCGCCAAAACTATGTGCGCGGAGCCGCCGTGGTATGTCGAACGATGAGCTGGCCCGGAATACGAATGGCGACGGCTTTGTCCAACATCCCCGTTTTGGGGACTGCATGCTCAACCACCTCGCGCCCACGCTGATGTAAATCGAATCGTACGGTTGTGAGCTCGTTGTGCGCGACAAAGTCGTCAAGCGAATCATCGACGCCCACCACGCTCACGTCCTCTGGCACGCGTAAGCCGCTATCACGAAGCGCGGCAATTGCACCGTTTGCCATCTGGTCATTCGCCGCATAAATCGCCGTCATAGTACGGTCGTGCTCCGCCAGGTACCTGCCGGCCTCATAACCGCTGTTGGCAGACCAGTCGCCCTCGAGCGGCTTCACCGGTTTGATACGTTTACGCTCGAGTGCGTCTTTCCAACCCGCCCGGCGAAACCGTTCATCCACCGAAAAAGACGGACCGCCGATAAAGCGAATCTGCTCATGGCCCAGCTCAAACAGGTGGTTCATAAGCAGCAGTGAGCAGCCATAGTGGTCAGAGTCGACCGTGGCCACACGCGGATGCGCATACATGGTAACGATGACCGTGCCAATGCCCGGCAGAGGCTCAAAGGTCTCAAAGTCGGGAGCCAAGCGGCTCATGCCGATAATGATGCCGTCCACCGGAAGTGCAGCCATGCGCCGAGTGGCTTCGGCAAGCGAAAACTCCTCGGTCTTGGACATCTCGACCAGCGTGATGGCGCACCCGCGCTCGCGGGCAGCACTTGCAATGCCATCGATCATCGTAAGATTGCCGAACTTGGTAACGTCGTTAACGCACAAGCCGACCGAATAGTAACGGCCATCGCGCAGCGAACGACCAGCATAACTCGGACGGAAACCGAGGTCCCTCATGGCCGCCTGCACGCGCTGGCGCGTCTGTTCGTTGACATTGGGCAGTCCGTTGGCAACGCGCGAAACCGTCTGCTGCGAAACGCCGGCAGCACGGGCAACATCGGCCATGGAGACCGGCCGCGAAGCCGTATCGTTGGAAGGGCGCCTTGCCACAAAATCACCTTCGATTCTGCACGAGAAACCAAATGCCCCTCCTCGACGAAAATGCAGGTCGCGCTGGGAGGGCTTGTCATCTTTCGGTAATGTTAACGTACTCCACTATACCCATCAGCGGTTATACGGTGACGACAACGCTCCCTGAATACCGTTCACGGCTCATTTTCGACCGATTGCAGGAATCCGAAGAAGTCCATGGCGCTCGCTTATGAGTACGTTAACATAAGGGACAAGCACTTCGATACCATGGCGTTTGCGCTCCGTGCCGTGCAAGCGATGGCGTCGTACTCGAAAGGACGCTCATGATCAATACAACTCTGTTCGGCGCCGCCCCCGACGGCGCGCCAGTAACGGTATATGACCTTGTCTGCGCAGGCGCTCACGTGCGCGTCATGGACTATGGCGCGACGATCCTCGGCATCGAGGTTCCCGATGCCTTGGGCAACGTGGCAGACATCGTGCTTGGTTTCGACCATCTGGATGGCTACTTTGACAATCCGGCGTGCTACGGCGGAACCATCGGGCCTTCGGCCAACCGCACGGATAATGGGCAGGTCGAGATTGACGGCACGGTCTATCAGATGACCCGCAACGACGGTCCCAAAAAGACCAACAATCTTCACACCGACCTTGAACACGGCCTCCACAAGCGTGTGTGGGACGCCAATGTCGACGAGATCACCAACACGGTGAGCTTTACTTGCAAGCTACGCGATGGCGAACTGGGGCTTCCGGGCAACCGCTGCTTTACCGTGACCTATTCCTTGCAAGCCGGTCCGATCGGTGCCGCCGAGCTCACCTGCACGCAACATTGCGTCACCGATGCCGACACGTTTGTCAACATGACCAATCACAGCTACTTCAATCTTGCCGGGCACGATTCCGGCACGATTCTGGACCAGGTTGCGATGATCGATGCCGAGGCGTTTCTCCCCCAGCGCGAGGATAACGTCTCTTCTGGCGAGGTTCGCCCGGTAGCGGGCACCCCGTTCGATTTCCGCGTACCCAAAAAACTCGGTCGTGACATCGATGCGAACGATGAACAACTCAAGATCGCACACGGTTTTGACCATTGCTTCTGCCTTGATGGCTTCGCCCCCGATGCCGGTCCACGTCACGCCCTGTGCCTTCAGGATTTAAGTTCGGGCCGTACACTCGACATCTTCGTCACTGCGCCCGGCGTGCACCTGTACACCGGCAACTGGCTCGACGATACAAACGCCAAAAACGGGGCCGACTACAAACCGCGCGACGGCGTTGCATTTGAGCCCGAGTTTTGGCCCGACAACAACCATCACGCAGATTGGACACACCCTGTCTGCTCACCCGATCACCCGTTTAGCACGACAATCGTTTATCGATTCTCAACTGTCCGTTAACCCACTCTCTTCGAAGTGCGGGGGAGCAGCGATTTGACTCCCGTCTACTCCCCCGTATCTTTTAATTCCTTTTCACTTAACGCAGCAACCCCAGCTCACGCGGGATCAACAAGAAAGGAAGACTCCATGACTACCCCCGACGAGAAGACACTTGCCACGCTCACCAAGCTGTTTGAGGAGGAGTTTGGCCCCATCGGCGACCGCCAGGTGCTCTACGTACACGCGCCCGGCCGTTCCGAGATCAGCGGCAATCACACCGATCACGAGGGCGGCCATGTTATCGCCGGCTCGCTCGATGTCGCCGTCGACGGCATCGCTGTGGCAACCGACACCAACAAGGTCCGTGTTGCCGACGAGGGCTATCCCACCTTCGAGATTACGCTCGACACGCTAGATGTTCAGGAGCCCGAAAAGGGCACGTCCGCGAGCCTCGTGCGCGGTATGGCCCACGAGATCGCAGCGCTGGGCGTTGAGCCCCATGGCTTCGACTTCGCCTTTACCTGCTCCGTCCCCTCGGGTGGCGGCCTTTCGAGCTCCGCTGCCGTCGAGGCCGCGTACGGTCGCGCCATGGAGACGCTTTGGGGCGCGCCCGCCATTGAGCCCGTCGCACTCGCCCAGATGAGCCAGCGCACCGAGAACAACTACTACGGCAAGCCCTGCGGTCTGATGGACCAGGCCGCCGTGTGCCTGGGCGGCCTTGCCTACATGGACTTTGAGGACCAGGCTCAGCCCAAAACCCAGAAGCTCGAGCTCAACTTTGAGGATCACGGCTATGCGCTCGTGCTTGTTAAGGTCGGTGCCGACCACGTGGCCGCCACCGACGACTACGCCGCCGTTCCGCGCGAGATGCAGGACGTCGCCGCCGAGTTTGGCAAGGCACGCCTGTGCGAGGTAAGCGTGGCGGACTTTGACGCCAAACTCCCCGAGCTGCGTGCCAAGCTGGGCGACCGTGCCTGCCTGCGTGCCGTTCACTACTGGTACGAGAACGGCCTGGTCGACAAGCGCTGGGCAGCACTCAACGCCGGCGACATCGACCAGTTCTTGGTCCTCACGCGCGAGTCTGGCGCCAGCTCTGCCATGTACCTGCAGAATGTCGTTGCCAAGCTGGGCTCCGAGCAGCCTTCGATGTATGCCTTGGCACTGGCCGAGCACGTGCTCGACGGCCGCGGCGCCGTCCGCATCCACGGCGGCGGCTTTGGCGGCACCATCCAGGCCTTCGTGCCGCTCGACCTGGTCGACACCTTTATCGCCAAGATGAACGGCTGGCTGGGCGAAGGCTCTGCCCGTCATTACGCTATCTCTGACAAGGGGGCTTACGCGGCATGGCTGTAATGACCGACGTGCGCGAGGCTGCGCAGGGCCTCATCGAATATGCCATCCACCGGTCGATGATCGGACAGGACGACCGCATCTGGGCCTACAACACCATTCTGGAGTGCATCGGCGCCACGGGTCCCGCGCTCGACATGACCTGGGCACTCAAGACCGAGAAGATTTCGCTTGTGCACCCCGACACCCTGCCCGACTTTGACCTTGAAGGCACGCTCGCCGTGCTTTCCGAGGCCGCCGTTGCCAACGGTGCCGCCGAGGACACGGCATCGGGCCGCGACCGTATCGCCATGCGCATTATGGGTGTGCTCATGCCAAGGCCTTCGGTTGTAAACGAGGAGTTCAACGGCCGCATGGGCGTCAACGAGCCCCGCGCCGCGACCGACTGGTTCTACGGTCTGTGCTGCGACGCCGGCTACGTGCGCCGTGCCGCCATCGCGCGCAACATCAAATGGAGCACTTCCACCAACTGGGGCGATCTTGAGATCACGATCAACCTGTCCAAGCCCGAAAAGGACCCGCGCGATATTGCCGCAGCCGGTGCCGCAAAAAACACGGGCGAGAAGTATCCCGCCTGTCAGCTGTGCATCGAGAACGAGGGCTACCCTGGACGCTCCGCCGCGGCAGACGGCGGCGCTCATCCCGCTCGCCAGAACCTGCGCATTATCCCCATCCAGCTCGACGGCGAGCGCTGGGGCTTACAGTACAGCCCGTACGCGTACTTTAACGAGCACTGCATTGCCATGAGCTCCGAGCATCGTCCAATGCACGTCGACCGCAAGGGCCTGACCTGCCTGCTCGATTTTGTGGACCTGTTCCCGCATTACTTCATCGGTTCCAACGCCGACCTGCCCATCGTGGGCGGCTCGATTCTGTCGCACGACCACTTCCAGGGCGGCGCACACGAGTTCCCCATGATGCACGCCGCCGAGGTCTCGCAGTTTAGCGTGCCCGGCTTTGACCAGGTCAGCGGTACCGTGTTGCAGTGGCCGCTTTCGGTCCTGCGACTGCGCTCGCACGACCGCGCTCAGTTGCTCGACGCCGCCGAGAAGATTATCCTCGCCTGGCGCGAGTGGACCGACGAGGCCGTGGGGGTTATCGCGCACACGGCCGACGGCGTGGCCCATAACACCGTGACGCCCGTCATTCGCCGCGTGGACTCCCGCGGCAACGCCGGCGGCGAGATCTACGAGGCCTATCTGGCGCTTCGCTGCAATATCACGACCGACGAGCACCCGCTGGGCGTTTTCCACCCGCATGCCGAGTACCACCACATTAAGAAGGAGAACATCGGCCTGATCGAAGTCATGGGGCTGGCGATTTTGCCGCCGCGCCTGGTTCCCGAGCTTGGCGCTGTCCGTGAGCATCTGCTGGCGGCCAAGACCGATGCCAGCTACGATCTCGCCGGTGCGCTCGAGTGCGACGACCTTTGCCGCAGCCACGCCGCCTGGGCCGAGGACGTCTTTGCCCGCCGCGCCGATGAGCTTGCGGCCGATAACGCCATCGATATCCTGCACGAGGAGGTCGGCGTGGTGTTTGGCCACGTGCTCGACAACGCCGGCGTCTTTAAGTGGGACGAAGCCGGCCGCGCCGCCCAACAGCGCTTTATCGACTCACTGTAAAGATCCCTTGGGGACAGAGGAAAACGGATCATTTCGTCTTCAAGACAACGGCGCCCGCCGGCAACATCGCCGACGGGCGCCGTTATTTAAGTAGTCATTGGGGACGTTCTTGTTCGACTAGTCGTTGGGGACGTTCTTAAACGACTAGTCATTAAAGAACGTCCCCAATGACTACTTGCGACCAAGGCAACGCCGATGTCTTGGCAACGACAGCGAAAACGCCCCTAAGTGAGCAAGGTGACGTGAAAGAGGAGGGCATTGACCTTCTGGTCATGCCCGACGATTGAACGTCAGATTGCCGCTTAGGGGCGTTTGGAGCGTCGGCTGGTTACGCGGTTTGGTAAAACCGCGTAACCCTAAAGCTCCGTCACGACAACGCTGTTGTAGATCTCGTCCCAGCGGTCCATGACCAGGTGGCCGGTCTTGGGATCCATGGCGTTGAGCTTGCCGCAGGTATTGGCGGTCTTGAGGACCGTGACGTCGTCGGCACCAGCAGCAATGGCATGCGCAAAGCCGGCGATGGTCGAGTCGCCGGAACCCGTCGCGTTCACAGCCGCAATCGCGGGCGTCTTGGCGCGGAACGCGCGGCCCTCATGGAATCCCACCGAACCGGCAGCGCCCATCGAGACGACAACCCAAGGGATACCGGCAAAGCGGCCGTCGGCGGCAAGCGCCTCGCGCAGGGCATCGACATCATCGGTCGTAAAGGATGTACCCAGCAGGCCGTTAATCTCGGTCAGGTTGGGCTTTACGAGCTCAGGCTTAGCGTCGGACTCCAGCGCAGCCTCCAGCGATGCACCCGAGGTGTCGAGCAGCACCTTGGCGCCCGCCTCCTCGGCGATCTTGACGAGCTCGGCGTAGTAGCCGGCATCGACGCCACGCGGCAGCGAGCCCGAAAGCGTCACAACGTCCGCCTTCGCTGCAAGCTCGGCGAACTTGGCCGTAAAGGCCTCGAGCTCGGCCGGGGCGATCTGCGGGCCGCTCTCCAGCAGCTCGGTCTGATTACCCTCGTGCAGAATATTCAGGCAAATGCGCGTCTCACCGGCGATGGGCACAAAGTCGTTCTTGACGCCATCGGCATCCATGAGCTCGGCCATATAGGCACCCATGTGACCGCCAAGCAGGCCGGTCGCGAGCACGTCGTCGCCCAGCTGCAGCAGCACGCGACTCACGTTGAGGCCCTTGCCGCCAGCGGTCTTTTCGGGCGTCACGCGGTTAACATCGTCGATAATCAGTTTATCGAGCTGATAGCGCGTATCAATCGACGGGTTCATGGTAACGGTCAGAATCATGTTGAACTCCTATTCCGGGGCGGCATGACCCGCCCCAAGCATACGATAACTCGTTAAAGGATCTCGATTTCAAAGCCGCGGGTGACGGTCTCCCCCGGCTTGGCCACCAGGCAGCTACGCTTGTGCTCCAGCATATCGTCCTCGTCGGAGCAGGTGGACAGGCCGCCCCACGGTTCCACGGCCACAAAGTCGCCCTCGGGCTTGCTCCACACAATCAGGTATGGCATATCGGGGAATGTCAGGCGCACGCCCTTGTCCTCGGTTTTCTTGGTCAGGGTAACCACGCGGCTCTCGAGCACGTCAAAGATGGTCTCCGCGAAGTCGAAGAGTTCGTGGGTAAGCGGCAGGTTCTGGCCGATCATGGGGTTCTTACTGCGATGCTCAACATCAATCAGGCCCGTCGAGGGAACGGCAGTACAGAGCTCGGCGGCCTCACACTGCTCAAAACGGAGTTCGTAATCGTCATAGGATTCGCCCTCGTCGAGCGGGCACTTAAAGCCGGGATGACCGCCCACAAAAAACGGCATGTCCTCGGTGCCCTCATTGGACACCTCGTACGACACGGCCACCTTTTCCGAATCGATCGTGTAACGAGCAACGATCTTAAACGGATACGGATACTGCTCAAGCAGCTCGGCGTGGTCGGCAGAGCTTAGGCTCAGCGCAACCATGCTGTCGCCCTGCTCCTCAAGCTTCCACTCCTGCTTGCGGGCAAAGCCGTGACGGGCAAGCTTAACCTCGCGGCCGCCCATGGTCATCGCGCGGCCGTCACGAAGGCCGCCGCAAATCGGAAAGCAAATGGGTGCCTGGCCCGACCAGACCGAAGGATCGCCCTGCCACAGATACTCGCGACCGTTGGCTTTAATCGAAGTGAACGATCCGCCAGCCGTGCTCAGTGCCACGCGAACAGAACCGTTATCAAGAACAAACTCCATAGGAGCCTTCCCTTTCTTACGACAGCCCGCCAAGTCAATAGGGCTGATAGAAAACCGGCCCGCGCCCCTCACAGAAACGCGAGCCGTCATTTAAGATACTGCAGAATGCCCAGGACCGCCAAAATCAAAGCACACAGGCTCAGCAAGCAAACGTGTTATCGGAGCAGCTCGCCGTACCAGAACGCTTCGCAACAACAGCGGCAACCCCACAGGCCACTCAGACATCAGCGAGAAGCCAGCTGGCGAGGCAAGGTGCCGTGAAGCGAGACGGCATTGACCTTCTGGTCATGCCGCCGAAGCTGAACGGCAGATTGCCCGCCAGCTGGCTTCGCAGCGTCGACCCGTTACGCGGTTTGGCAAAACCGCGTAACCCCACTAGTCGTGGTATTCGCCGCGGTCCCACTTCTCGAGGAACTCGTCAAAGAAGTGCGGGTCAGCCTGAGCCTCGGCGTCGGCCTTGTTGCAGGCATCGATCTTGGCAATCAGGACATCGTGCTCGGGGGTCTTCTCGTAGGGCTCCTCCAAGAAGGCGAGCATGATGTCGGCCATCAAGAACTCGCCGGTGATCTTGCCGCCAAAGCCCACGATGTTGGCGTTGAGCTCGCGACGGGCATACAGGGCAGAGGTCATGTCGCGAACCAGGGCGCAGCGGGCGCCGGGAACCTTGTTGACGGCGTTGGTGATGCCGATGCCGGTGCCGCACAGGGCCACGCCAAAGTCGGCCTTGCCGCTGGCAACGGCCTCGCCCACGGCCTTGCCGTAGATGGGATAGTGCGTACGGGTGTGGCTGTAGGTGCCGCAATCGAGTACCTTGTAGCCAGCCTGCTCCAGGCGGTCGGCCAGATAGATCTTCTCGTCCGTAACGATATGGTCGCAACCGATTGCGATGGTCTTCTTCATCAGAACGTCCTTTCGTCTGAATTCACAAGTTGAAATAGAAGTTCGAGTTCTCGGTGGCTCTCGTTAGGCCATCTTGTTGAGCATGTCGACACGGATCTGGTGACGGCCACCGGCGTACTGGGCGCGCAGGAACTCGCGGGCGATCTTCTTGGCGACCTCGGTGCCCACAACGCCCGGGCCCATGGTGACCATGCGCGAGCCGTTGTGCTCGCGGGTCATGTAGGCGGAACGCTCGTCGGAAATGTTGGCGACGACCATGCCCTTGATCTTCACGGCGGCCATATAGGAGCCGACGCCGTACTTATCGAATGCGAAGCCCTGGGAATCCTTGTGTTCCAGCAGGTCCTTGGCAACGGCGGTCGCGGAATCGACAAAGTCCGCGGCAGGGGTCTCGGAATAGTCGACGACCTCGTGACCGTCGGCGATGAGCATCTCCTTGATGGACTCCTTCATCGACATACCGTCGGCATCGGAAGCGATTACAACCCTCATGACATCCTCCTTGAGAGATACGCAGGTGCGTAGTTTCTGTTTGGAAGTGTTGAATCGCGTTCAGGTCCGGGCATCTGAATGCGCGGTTCTTCACTGTTCATGTTTATTTGAACACATTCGAACATCGACTGCAACAATTATTTGTTTATCTTTGTTCTTTTTTGAACAAATACCGTTCACGGGTGATTGCTGACCGTTTGGGCCCGGCACGTACGGAGTGACCACGTATTCAACAAACAAAAGGACGGCCGAAAACGCATCTCGGCCGCCCTTCTTACGGCTGATCTTCCAAAGATCGCTTTGCCGCCTACTCAGACAGCCCGCTCTTCTTGGCATGTTTGGACGGAGCACCCAAGAAACGACCCGTCAGATAGTTCGCGGGACCGGAGACATCAATCCCCAGCAGCACGTGTCCCAGCCACAGGAATGCCGCAAGAACCAGCAGCGGGACCACACACGAGGTGACGATCATCACGATGACGCCCTCGATCAGATCGGTCACCTGCTGCACGATCTCGTCGGTCATCTGCTTGGCACCGCTGGTTACCGACGTGACCAGGCTCGAGGCCCCATCAGTCAACTGCTCGAGCACGTTTTTGGACTCCGTGGCCTCGGACTTTTTCTTAGTTGATTTTGAGCTGGTGTCGCCGGACTCCTCCGTAGCTTCAGCCGTCTTTGCAGCATCGGTCGCTTTTTCCTCGGCCTGTTCGATACTTACGCGATACGTTTCGTCGACCTTCTGTGACACCCATACGCTCGCGGGCACGAGTGCCATGCCGATCACGGCAACCACCAACACGCGCGTCGCCACACGGCGCAGGACGGTGCTCGTGCTCCAACGCCCATGAACGCCAAGCGACACCGCAAAGAGCACCAACGCAAACGGAATCAGGATACCTAAGCCAATCGACCACAAAATAGTCAGCAGATATTTCTCTAGGTATAGCACGGCAAGCACGATGCCCAAGTTGCCCGAAAGCTGCGCGAGCTGCTCGGCAACCGGCGTTCCCGTATCACCCGGCAGCGCGGTAATGCCCGCAGACAGCGCTACGCACGAGGTCGTGAGCGCCAGTACGTTACCTTTCTTTTGATCGATGACCTCGATGGTGGAGTCCCAAGTTTTGGTATCGGAGAAATGCGGGCGCGCGACAAAGCCCGACAGGAGCGCCAGCACCACGAGCGCAACGATAAAGCCAATCTGCAGCTTCTTGTTTGCGCACACCACATCGGACAGGCTGGGCTGTAGCTCGGTTACCGTCGTGTGCTCAGTTATCTGGACAGGACGCCCATGAGCCACCTCATGCGCGTCTCTTTTTTGAATTGATCCGTTGTCCGGCATTTGGATACCTCCTCAGTCCGGCGTTTAATGCGAAAGGAAGTATACCCACCGAGCAAAAATCGAACGGGTGGACGAACGGAGCGCACCAAGACTGTCCCCAACGACTAGTCGTTTAAGAACGTCCCCAATGACTATCTCGGGATGAGTTGCGGTGTAGTAGGGATTGCTTTGCGCCCGCCGGCCCCTATTCAGTCCCTATTTCACCGCAACTTGGAGGAGGACAGGAAAAGCCCTGCTGCGGGTAGCGGCAGGGCTTTTGGAAGGGGACTTGGTTGTGAGGGCTCGTTAGGCAAGTTTGGCCTCGAGCTCGGCGATGCGCCTGTAGGCATCGATGGTAAAGCGAGTCTGCTTCTCCAGGATCATGGTGGTCATGAGAGTATCCTGAGCATGGGCCATGATGAAGGTCATCTCCATCTCGCCACCGCCGGCCTCCTGCGAAAGCAGCTTGGTCTGTGTGTCGTGAGCACCGATGAGCGCATCGCTCGCGTCCTTGTGCAGCTGCTCGGCCTTCTCAAAATCGCCCTCGCGAGCAGCATCGAGCGCTGCAAGCAGATCAGTCTGGGCGTCGCCCGCGTATGCGACAATCTCGAATCCAACCATTGAGATTTCTTCTTTGGTTGCCATATTGCGTTCCTTTCACACATGAACCAACGGAAAGCATCGCGTCCGGGCATACGCGCTGCGCTGTGTATGCCCGAAACAATAACATTCAAACAAAAAAGAACAATGCTTAACGTTATTTCAAGCCGTGAACGGTATTTTTTTACCCGTGAACGGTTTTTAAACTGTTGTGAACAATATCGAACATATCGATTGACAAGCCAAACAGATCCGCTCACCAACGAAAGTTTCTCGCTGCTCTAATCATGTCAAAGCGAGAGGGCGAGCAACAGCTTCTATGTTCACGCCCGTAGGTCTTTCACGCTGGAACGCTCGATCAGCACGCCCGACACAAGCGTGCGACTTCTTGAGCTTGGGGCCTCAAGGCCTGCAACGACTTCGTTGAGCGCACGAACGCCCAACTCGCGATGGCGAAACTTCACCGACGTCAGAATCGAGTTGGGAATCGTCTTGTATAGCTCGTCATCAAAGCCGATCACGGACACATCATCGGGCACACTCAGACCCTTATCACGCAGAGCCATCATTACGCCGTTAGCCATGCAATCGTTGGCGGCTAGGACCGCCGTGCAGTCGGGTTTATCGGCAAGCACAAGGCCTGCAGCATACCCGCTATCCGCGTTCCAATCGCCTTGCAGAGGCTCGGGCGGCTCAATGCCGTGCGCCTTGAGGGCCGCAAGCCAGCCTTTCATACGACATTGACTCGACAGCGACTCTTTCTTACCAGAGACAAAGTACACGTTCTTGTGCCCGCGATTCAAGAAGTACTCACACGCCATGCGCGCACCACCTTCCTGGTCGTCACTAACCGTAGAACACGTGGAATGCTCTATAGACGTAATGATCACCGTCTTGAGGTCTCTCGGCGCCTCAAAGGCATCAAAGTCATCGACCATCTGACGCAGGTTGAAGATCATGCCATCAACAGGCAACTGCGACATCCTGCGCGCCGCATCGGCAAGGGTCATCTTCTCCCCTGCGCACTTTTTAATCATCGTGAGCGCAAAGCCGCGTTCTTCGGCGGCATCGGCGATACCGTCAATCATGTCCACGGCACCGCCCGACAAGTGAAACAGCACGACGCCGATGCACCCGTAACGGCCTAACTTGAGCGAACGCGCGGCAAAGTTAGTTCGAAACCCGAGCGCCTCCATTGCCGAATGGACCTTATCGCGTGTCGACTCTCGCACGCTATCGGGCTCGTTGATCACGCGCGACACCGTCTTGAGAGAAACACCCGCGGCAATCGCCACATCGTTCATCGAAACATTTTTCTTGTCCATCGTTGTCACCGCTTCTCCAGTCGACTTTGTATCACTTGTTTTTTGTGTTCTAGCATACACTACCTGCTCGACTGACAAATCAGCCGTTTACCGGACAATATCGACCGTTCACCCGTAAATCCTTGTTACCCCTTCTACAATGTCTTACGTTGTCATCAACGAAATGACAACTTTGTCATTTCAGAACACCTTCCTTACCCAGGGAGGTTCCGGGCAGTCCTGACCATCCATCGACGACCAGTTCCATCCACATGCATCGCGCATCAAGTAGCAAAGGAGCTCTATGGACGCCATCGTAAAGATGCTCGAAAAGCATCAACCGTTCTTTGAGAAAATCTCGAGGAACATCTACCTCCAGGCCATCAAAGACGGATTTCTTGGGTGCATGCCCATCGTCCTCACCTCTTCGATCTTCCTGCTGATCGCCACCCTTCCCGGCGTCGTTGGCATCACGTTGCCTCAGCCGCTCACCGACTGGTGCAACAAGCTGTACAACTTCACCATGGGTGTCATGGGCATCATGGTTGCCGGCACTACGGCCAAAAACTTCACGGCTTCCATGAACCGCCGCATGCCCGCCGGTAAGGTGCTCAACGACGGCTCCACCATGGTTGCCGCCCAGTGCAGCATGCTGCTGCTCGCTGTTACGCAGTTCACCACCAAGCTCGACGGCTCCGAGCTTTCGGTCTTCGATTGCACCAGCATGGGTACACGCGGCTTGTTCTCCGCCTATATCGCAGCGTTCATTACCGTTTGGGTTTATAAATTCTGCGTCTCGCGCGATCTGACCATTAAGCTGCCCAAGGAAGTCCCAGGCGCTATCGCTCAGAACTTCCGCGACATCATCCCCTTTGGCGGCGCTGTCATCATCTGCGGCATCATCGATGTTGTCGTGCGCAACCTCATGGGCGTTCCGTTCTCCGAGCTGCTTATCAAACTGCTCTCCCCGCTCTTTACCGCTGCAGAAACCTATCCCGGCCTTATCCTTATCCAGGCAGCCACCGCGTTCTTCTGGTTCATCGGCGTCCACGGCCCCTCGATTGTCCAGCCGGGCATCGACCCCATCCGTCTTGCCAACCAGGCCGAGAATCTGCAGGTTCTGCTGGCCGGTGGCCACCCCGCCCACTCCCTCACCTTTAACATGTCGCTCGTGGGTGAGTTCGGCGGCACCGGCGCCACGTTCATCGTGCCGCTTCTGCTGATTCTCTTTATGAAGTCCAAGCAGCTCAAGGCCGTCGGTAAGGCCTCGATTGTTCCTGTTGCCTTTGCTGTCAACGAGCCGCTGCTCTTTGGCGCGCCGATGATTCTTAACCCCTACATGCTCATCCCCTTTGTTGCCGCCGGCTGCGTCAACGTGAGTGTTGCCAAGTTCTTTATCGATAACGTGGGCATGAACGGTTTCTCCTTCGTGGTGCCTTGGGCCACCCCCGCCCCCATCGGCATTTTCATCACCACGAACTTCCAGCTTATCGCCCTGGTATTTGTTGCGATCATCATCTTGCTGGACGCCATCATCTACCTGCCGTTCTTGAAGGCATACGATAAGCTGCTCTGCGACCAGGAGGCCGAGCGCGCCGCCGAGCTGGGTCTCGAGTCCAATGGTGCCGCTGCCATCGCCGCCGACGCCTCTGCGCCCGCTGTCGAGCAGACGACTGTTGCCGCCGCCGACAGCAAGCCTGTCGCCGATCAGCCCAAGCCCGCCACCGACGCATCCACCAAGAAGGATGTCGATGGCCTGAAGGTCCTCGTCCTGTGCGCCGGCGCCGGCACCTCTGCCATGCTTGCCAACGCCATCAAGGAAGGTGCCGCGCAGACCGGAGAGAACATCGCTTCCTCTGCCGGAGCTTATGGCCAGCACACTGCCATCATGGATCAGTACGACGTTATCGTGCTTGCCCCGCAGGTTCGTAGCTACTACAACGACATGAAGGCCGACACCGATCGTCTGGGCATCAAGCTGCTCGCCCCGCGCGGTAAGGAATATATCGACCTTACCCGCGACCCCGCCGGCGCCATCAAGTGGCTCCGCGAGAACCTCGACTAGTTTCCTCCCTCTGTTGGTGCCCGGACCCCCAGTTCGGGCACCTCTCCCTATTCGTATCCCACAGAAAGGATGACTCATGAACAACCCCATGCAGTTCCCCGACGGCTTTGTATTTGGCGGCGCCACCGCCGCTTACCAGGTTGAGGGCGAGACCCGAACGCACGGCAAGGGCAAAGTGCCCTGGGACGATTTCCTGGCTGCTCAGGGTCGCTTCTCCCCCGACCCCGCAAGCGATTTCTACAACAAGTACCCGGTCGATATCGACCTGTGCCAGCGCTTCGGTATCAACGGTATCCGTGTCTCCATCGCTTGGAGCCGCATCTTCCCCAACGGCACCGGCGAGATGAACCCCGAGGGCGTCGCCTTCTATCACGAGCTTTTTGCCACCTGCAACAAAGCCGGCGTAATCCCCTATGTCACGCTCGACCACTTCGATACGCCCGAGGCCTTCTACCAGGACGGCGGCGAGGGCTTCTTGACGCGCACGACCATCGACGCCTTTGTCGAGTACGCCAAGTTCTGCTTTGCCGAGTTCACCGAGGTCAAGCACTGGTTTACCTTTAACGAGATTCCCGCGACCGCCGAGGGCAGCTTTATCGTTGGCAACTGGCCGCACGGCGAGAAGTATCGCCTGGACAAGGCCTTCCAACTCATGCACAACATGATGGTGGCCCACGCCAAGGCTGTCGTCGCCTTCCATGAGGGCGGCTTTGAGGGCGAGATCGGCATTGTCCAGAACCTGGAGCCCAAGTATCCCCTCGATCCCAACAGCGCTGCCGACTGCGAGGCCGCCCGCATGGCCGACGTCATCAACAACCGCTGGGTACTCGACGCCACCTTCCGCGGCCACTATGCAGCCGACACCATGGAGGCTGCGACCAAGCTGGCCCATATCGCCGGCGGCGAGCTCGACGTTCGCGACGAGGACATCGCCGCGCTGACCGCCGCGCTGCCCTACAACGATTGTCTGGGCGTCAACACGTATAAGTGCCAGTTCCTGCGTGCCGCCGAGGGCGAAAACGACATCAACCACAATGGCACCGGCGACAAGGGCTCCTCGCGCTGGTTCCTCAAGGGCGTGGGCGAGGCATGCGTGCGCGAAGGCGTTCCCACCACCGATTGGGACTGGATCATCTATCCCGAGGGCCTGTACGACCTGCTGCTGCGCATTAAGAACGATTACCCCAACTACAAGAAGATCTACATCACCGAGAACGGCATGGGCTATAAGGACGACTTTGAGGACGGCTTTATCGACGACGCCCCTCGCATCGACTATATGCACCAGCATCTCGCGTGGATCCTCAAGGCAATCGACGGCGGCGTGAACGTCGACGGCTACTTTGTGTGGTCGCTGCAGGACCAGTTCTCCTGGACCAACGGCTATAACAAGCGCTATGGCCTGTTCTACATCGACTTCGAGACCCAGGCTCGCTATCCCAAGGCAAGCGCGTACTGGTACAAGAACGTCGCGGAGACCGGCCTGCTCATGGCCTAGTTTAAGCCGCGTACCCCCTGTCGGCCGCATGTGAGTCCCTCCACGGGTTCGCATGCGGCCTTTTTTATTTTGGCTCGGCCCGAGCAGGCCGTTTATCTCGATCTGTAACATCTAACTGAGTTTTTCGGTCCTACCTGTTACAGATCAAGACAAACGAGCGGCCCGAACTTGAAGATCTCAATCTGTAACACGTAGCCAAGTATTCCGGCCCTACCTGTTACAGATCGAGACAAACGGGTAACCCGAAGCAGAATATCTCGATCTGTAACATCTAACCCGGTTTTCTACTCCTAACTGTTACAGATTGAGATAATTCGACGACGCCGACGTTTTAATATACCGTGGTACAATTATGTCCCAACGTAAAGGAGGTACCCATGTCAGCTTGTGTGCCCGTCCGAGATATGAAGGACACTGCTGCATTTACCACGCTTGTTGAGTCTGAGCGCGACGTCACCGTAACTAAGAACGGCTACGAGGCCATGCACTGCATCAGCAGCGACCAGTATCGCCTCATGCAAGAAGAAATCGCCAAGGCAAAACTGCTGTCTCGTATGATGTTGGCAGAAGACGAAATATCGCAAGGCGACTACAGCAACTACGAATCCTTCGCGGCTTCGATACGAGACAAATATGACCTATAACGTCGCAATCCTCAAAAGCGCGCGATATGAGTACGAGAGTATTGTCGGATACCTTGCTCAAATCCTCAAGAATCCGCGTGCAGCAGGCAATTTTGTCGCTGAGTTTGAACATCAGCTTGACCTGCTTCGCGAGCAGCCGCTTTTACGTCCTCTCTCGCACATGCAAGAGCTGGCGTCACGTAATTACCGATCGTTTCCCGTCAACAACTACGTGTGTCTATACAAGTTTGAGCACGAAACAATCTATATCGCCTACATCTTTCATCAGTCACAGGACTACGCCCGCCTGGTCTAACCCACAAGCTGAATATTTGTTTTGAATCAATGCGTTGAGAAGGCGCACCTTGATTAAAAACTCTTTGATGCATGCGCCACGAGCAAATCGAGTTCTATCTTCGTGGGATTTGGCAAGGGCGAGCCAATGTCCCGTTCGGACCCAAAGGAAACAGAGTCATTTGCATCGTCGGCCTAGCGGAGATGACCTTTGGTCACATAGATGGAAGGCAGTTTGTCGGTGATTCGGAGAGCGCCAATGCGATCTCACGACGGTTGCACTCATTGTCTCAATTAGACACTCAACGAAATACGGCCCCGCAGCTCAATAAACTGCGGGGCCGTTTAATACACCGACGAATCAACGACGAAGTGCATCCACTATTTGGCCAGCTCCTGAACGATCCAGTCAATTGCACCTTCGGGATCGTTGGTAAGGTCGATATACTGCTTGCCCCTTGTGGTGAGCAGTTTAATTCCAAGGCGATCAGTATCAGCCTTCATAGCGTCATAGTACATGCGTGCCTGGGGCGCCAGAACAATCACGTTGTACTGATCCATCGTCTCATAGTGGCTTCCGTACGCACCGGACTGAGAAACCAGATCAATACCCTTAGCAGCGGCACCTTCGCGGAGAGCATTTGCCAAAAGAGTCGAAGTGCCGGCACCCTGGCAAAGAACAAGCACGCGGATCTGCTCCGCTTTGCTCTTTACTGCCTCGATAGCTTTTGCGGCATTTTCTTGTGCGGCAATAGCAGCTGCATCCGAGGTTCCTGCAGCCTCCTTTGCAGACTCTTCCAAACAAAGCTGATGGTCGTATGCCTTACAGAACGGATAGTAAATTACAAAGTCAACGACCAACAGCACTGCAATCAATACAAGAGAACGTAGATCAAGACCTGTGGTGAGAAATGCACCGATTGGGCCGGGAAGCGCCCACGGCATGGTATACATGGGGGCGTTCATTCCAATTACATCAATGAAAAACTTACCGATTATGGCGTTCACCATAGGAGCAGCTAGGAAGGGCACGAACATATAGGGATTGAGAACAATCGGCATACCGAAGAGAACGGGCTCGTTAACTCCAAAAATCACCGGGATAATCGACGCCTTGCCCATGGCTTTAAGCTGCTTGGAACGCATAAACATGATTAGGATAATAGGAACGATGAACGTGCAGCCAGAGCCGCCCAGACCGCCGATGAAGCTTGTAAAGTCCTGCGTGAGAGCAATTGACGGGTGTCCACCTGCTTGGAAAACCTCAAGATTGGTAACGGTATTGCCGTAGAGCGCTGCATTGATCGGACTCATGACAACTGAAGCACCGTGAATACCCATGAATTGGAAAAGTGCGACTGCGCCTTCGATAAGCGCCATGCCAGGATAGGTGTCGACCGCGGAGAACAGCGGCGAGATTAGAGCGGATACCAAATTGGCGAACGGCACGGCAAGCAGCGTACGGCTCGCGAGATCGATAACGGCGCACGCAAGGATTGAAAACCCAAACGCAAAGATATCGCGAAAACTCTGCGCAATAGCGCCAGGGACCTCTTTGGGGAGCTTGATCGTCACGTTATGGCTAATGCACACCTTATAGATATTAACGGTCAAGAACGCGGATACGAACGCAGCGAGAAAACCCTTGGTTCCCATATAGCCGGTTTCAAAAACAGATGTATCTGCCCCGCCAATCGAGACAACATCGTTCGTCACCGACAGCAAGAACATGCCGCACATGGCACAAACCATACACGAAGTGGGGTTGAGAGATTTGCCCGAAGGCATGCGGCGGTTCATCGACATGGCAAGTGAGCTCGCCGTGGTGCCGGCAACCATAATGCCAAGAAGCCCCATGGTATATGCATAGATTTTATTAAAGAAATCCAGCACCTCAGACGGAAGCGTGATGCCTACATAGGCAGGAAGTGTCGAAAGAAGAAGAAACAGGCTCGAGAACAGCACGATTGGCATGTTCGAGAGAAAGCCATCCTTAATCGCCACCAGATAAATGTTCTTTGAGATTTTGTCGAAGAGGGCCTGGTGTTTTTCAAGGAATTTGACGATAGCGTCCATAACACATCCTTTCATGATTGCCGGGCACACAACGATTTATCCGGACTCAACCGTCGTCGTCCCAGTTTGTATCCACGTATGTATGTGAATACGTTCTCGTGCGAAATGTAATATCATTTGCGCGATTTATCATAACCAATTCTTTTTCCGCTTTGTCGACATGTCAAGAATTCAAAAAGATATTCGGTGAACGGCAGTTGATAAAAGAAAGATTTTCCCAGCTCAAGGCCATTTTTTCTGAGCTGCACAATAAGTTTGCAACCGTTTACCGATTGGATATAACATATTGAACATATTGTTGTAACAATATTAGAGACAGTGTCACAAGCCTATCGTTCTAGTCAAAGGAAGTAACAATGCCCAAACGATTGCTGAACATGTCCGCATCCGATTTTGCCACCACGTCACCCATGGATCTAAAGCAGGCAATTCTGGCTTCCGAGGGACGTACCATCATGGCGGAAAACGTACCCTCTTCCCAATTTCTCGGCGGCGTTACTAATGCCGAAATCGAACGCGCCGCAGGTGCCGACTTACTTCTGTTTAACGCACTCGATGTGTTCAATCCAGTGATTGCCGGCATTCCAGATGATCTCGATGAAAACCCGGTCACTTGGGTGAAGCGAGCATGCGGAAGGCCCATTGGCGTCAATTTGGAACCAGTTGATAATGATGCTGAAATGTCTGAAACCCGTACAGAAATCCCTATGGGTCGACGCGTCTCTCCCAAGACCCTAGAAAAGGCTAACGAACTCGGATTTGACTTTATTTGCCTCACGGGCAACCCTGGAACTGGCGTCTCCAACGATGCAATCGCCCATTCGATTAAACTCTCCAAAGAGCATTTCAATGGCCTGATCATAGCCGGGAAAATGCATGGAGCGGGCGTTGCGGAACCTGTCATGACGCTCGAAATAGCGCGTAAGTTTGTTGACCTTGGCGTCGATATCCTTCTCGTGCCAGCCCCCTACACTGTCCCCTGCTTCCAAGAAGCAGACCTGCGCGCCATCGTAGACTATGTACGCTCCTACAACGTAGGCAAGTCAATTGAAGAAAAGGTTCTCGTCATGGCGGCCAACGGGACGAGTCAAGACTCCTGCGACAGCGAGACCATTAAGAAAATAGGCCTTGCAGCAAAAGCAGCCGGTGCAGACCTCCAACATATCGGGGACTCCATGAACGGTATTTGCCTGCCCCAGAATATCTTCACGCTCGGACAAGCCCTTCGTGGCTACAGGCATCAGATCGTCATGCTGAGCCGCTCCGTGATACGTTAAGGTTATCTCGCTCACGCTATATCCCGACCGAGGCAACCATCAGATACCACCAACATGCAAACTGAGGCTCCAATGCTCGACACACACGAAAAACGGCCACTCTATTTACAGCTCACCGACGCGCTGCTCAAGCAGATCGTCGATGTATATCAAGCAGACGATAAACTTCCAACAGAAATGGAACTCTGCGACGAATACGCTGTAAGCAGGACAACCGTCCGACTTGCAATGAGCGAGCTGGAGCGTCGTGGAAATATCTATCGAATCCAAGGTAAAGGATCATTTGTTGCACCGAAACGCGTTGGTGAGCTCAATTCACTTTTAGACTTTGACTTTGCAAGCCATTGCGATGGTGTTGATCCGGATACCATCACTAAACATTTCGGAGGCCTCACATCAGGTCGTTCAATTTCCGTAATGATGCTCCAACAATTTGGATGCCAAAGTCGTGATGAGATTCAGCGTCTTGAATTGATTTACGAACTTGAAGGTAGCTTCATAGGCGCTGATACGTTCTTTATATCAAAGTCGCACGTTCCGAGTAAGCAGTTAGATTTTCAGTCATTTAGCAGAATCATGGACGACTTGTCCAAGTCTATCCAATCTGTTCGAGAGAGCTATAGAGCACGTCAGCTTAGCGATTCCGAGGCCAGCAATTATGGTGTTGCAAAACTTCCGGTACTTGATTTAGCTCATTATGCTTATAACTCCGAAGGTAAACTAATTGCAATTGTCTGCCGCACCGTTATAACTGGGCGAATCCCTTATCAAAACTATATTTTCAAGTCCTAATGTTCTTTTTCTTTTGTCTCGATCTGTAACACGTAGCTGAGTTTTTAAGTCCTAACTGTTACAGATCGAGACAAACAGGGTAGACCCCGCCGAATTGTCTCAATCTGTAACACTAAGACCGGTTTGGGACGTCTAGTTGTTACAGATTGAGATGAATGCACAGGCCAATCCTCTCAATCTCAATCTGTAACAACTAGCTGAATTCTACGGTCCTAACTGTTACAGATTGAGACAAACGGAACAGGCCGGGCCAATAATCTCAATCTGTAACATCTGGTTGGTAATTTCACCCCTACCTATTACAGGTTGAGACAATTTGATTGTGGAGTCCTCATTTACGCGTCATATCGCGTAGCGCTGACGCGCTGGTTCCCACAATGACAGGAGGTAAAAGTCCTCCCGCATCGCTTGTTGGCGATCCTGCAGTGTTAGCTAGCAGATGACCTGCGTGTGTTCCTCGATGGCGGCGCGATTCTCGGCGGCGATGCCCGGCTCGCACACCACGGCGTCCAAGCTGTCCAGGCGGCAGAAGGTGTAGAAGTCGCGCTTGCCGATCTTGCTTGAATCGGCGATCAAGTAGCGCGAGTCTGCCTTGCTAAAGGCGAGCTGCTGGATACGGCCCTCGTCCATATTGGACGTAGACACATCGCCATCCAGAATGCCGTTGGCGCCGATAAACGCCGCGTCGATGCCCAACGCACGCAGGGTATCCTCGGCCGTTGGTCCCACAAAAGCGGCGGTGCGGCGACGGTACATGCCGCCCACGAGGCACAGGTCGCAGTCTTCGCGCGCCTCAAGCAAGTTAAACACCGAAAGCGAATTGGTCACGATGCGCAGGCGAAACGCCGGCAGCATCGAGGCCATCTGCTCAACCGTGGTGCCCGTACCCAAAAAGATGGTCGAGCCCTCCTCGATGAGCTCAACGGCGCGGCGCGCGATCTGCAGCTTTTCCTCGGCATGCTTGGTACGCTTTTCGCTGTGCGAATACTCGTGGCGCAACATAGCATGTGGACGGCCCTGCGCGCTACGGGCTCCACCGTGCACGCGCTCAATCTCACCTAGGCTCGCAAGCTCCTCAAGATCGCGGCGGATCGTCATATCCGAGACGCCCAGTGCGTCCGAGATCTCCTTGACCGAGACCGTGCCCTGTTCCTCGAGCAGCTGACGAACCTTATCCTGTCGCTCCGCCTTAATCACGATGAATCCTCGCCGTTCTTTGCGCACATATCATTCAAACAGTAACGAACAAATTGTATCAGACTCGTGCGCGTCAAAAATCAACGCCAGCACAGCTCCAATCATCACTTTTTTGAGAAAAATACCCCCTGCTTTAGTGGGGTGTAGTGATAATCTCACCTGTTCGCGCTACAGTTTGTCGGAAATACCTCGATGTTAGGAACCAAATGATCACTTCCGAGCTTTTCGGCACCGCGCCGTGCGGTACCCCCGTTCATCGTTACACCCTCAACGGGCCCGAGATCTGCGTTCGCATTATGGACTATGGCGCCACCGTGCTGGGTATCGATGTGCCCGACATTCCCGGCAACGTGCGCGATGTGGTGCTGGGCTTCGATAAGCTCGAGGATTACTTTGACAACCCCGCCTGCTTTGGCGCGACCATCGGCCCCGTGGCAAACCGCACCGCGGGCGCCACGATCACCATCGACGGCACGGACTGGCATATGCCGGCCAACGAAGGCGTCAACAACCTGCACAGCGATCTTGAGCATGGTCTGCACAAGCGCGTATGGGACGTTGAGCTCGACGAGACTCACAACGCCGTGCGCATGACCACCTCGCTTAAGGATGGCGAGCTGGGCCTGCCCGGCAACCGAATCTTTACGGCTGTGTTTACCGTTACGCGCACCGGAGTCTTCCGCATCGAGTATGGTTGCGAGAGCGACCGCGCCACCTACGTGTCCATGACCAACCACACGTACTTTAACCTTGCCGGCCATAACGCCGGCATGGACTGTGAGCACTTCTTTATCGCCAACGCTGCCCACTACTTGCCCATTAACGAGCAGAACATCCCCACCGGCGAAATCGCTCCGGTCGAGGGAACACCGTTTGACTTTCGCGAGCTGCGCCCCGTCGCACCCGGCATGGAGGCCGACGACCCGCAGATTAAGCAGGCCCGTGGCTACGATCACTGCCTGTGCATCGATGGCTATCAGTACGGCCGCAACCTGCGTCGCGCCCTACATGTCGAGGAGATGTGGACCGGTCGTGAGCTGGACTACTACACCACCGCCCCGGGCGTGCAACTCTACACCGGCAACTGGCTGGGCGACGAGCACGCCAAGGACGATGCCAACTATGGCTGGGGCGCCGGCTTTGCCCTCGAGGCCGAGATGTACCCCGACACGCCGCACCAGCCGCTGTTCCCGCAGGGCATTGTGGGTCCGGGTCACCCCTACAGCAATATGATCGAATACCACTTTATGAGGCACTAGGCCCACAACGCGACATCTCGCACAGCAACGCCCGCCGGCACCACCGCCGACGGGCGCTGCATCATGCCTAAATCCTTCTTTTCGATGCCACCGAATTGGTGACATAACAAAACTATGCCGAATTACTACGATGAACCCACTATGTCCGACCACGCGCTGGTTTATAAAAAATTAGCAACTCGTCTACCTGCGGTTTTATTCTCTGCAAATTTGGCATGCTCGGCGATAAGCAATTCATCGTAGTAAACCGGCATAGTTTTGGCGGACAGCGCCACACAGATCCCCTACGAAGGCAAAATGATCCGTTTTCCTCCGTCCCCAAGGGATCAGTTGAACAGATTGCCGATGGGGTCGGGGGCGGAACTGGGGAGATAGCGGATTTCTAGTTCTATGCCGAGCTTTTGCAGCTCTCTGAGAACAGCGACGTCTGTGTCGTCTACGGCAACTGCGGGCGTTGCGGGACGCTTGCCCTCCCCTGCCTGCATATGACCAATGCTGATCTTGGTGATCGGCACACCGCCCTTAACCAGCGCGAGCGCATCGGAGGGTGAGGCCACCATGATCAGAATCAATTGGCGAGGCGTTGCGGTATGAATGACGTCGATGGTCCTTTGCACCGAGAAAAACCGCGTCCAAACGCCTTCTGGCGCCGCCACCCTCATGGGTGCCCATTGGCGCGAATCTGCCGCGATCTCATCGTTGACGATTAGGACAAGGTTGGAACCCACGGCTTCGTTCCACAGCTCAACGTCTTGTCCGTAAATGAAACGGTCGTCGATGCGTGCGAGAAGAATCTTGGGTTGAGTCATCGCTGCCCCATTCTGTTTGAGACCCGTAAGAGCAAGACATCGCGTCTCCAATATTAGTGCATTTAAAGTGAGAAAAGCCGTCAGAACACTTGCGCGGATTTGCGATGTCCCGTATCATAGACAGCCGTTGACGCCTCAGTTGCGCCATCACATGGCCGCCAGCGTAGCTCAGTTGGTAGAGCACCGCTCTCGTAAAGCGGGGGTCACCGGTTCGAGCCCGGTCGCTGGCTCCATTGCACAAGATAGCCGCCTTCGGGCGGCTTTTTTGTTGCTGATTTCGGGCGCGCTTCCGCCAATCCAAGCACAACGCCGCCGGAAACTCTCCTACTCAACAAAAGCCCCGCCAACCGCAATCCCCAAAGGAACCGCGTTCAGCGGGGCCCAAGCGAGCTCCCCCAAGGGATAACGCTCGCAACACGAACAGCTCAGCCGAGCAGCGCGCTACTCCTCCCAGTAAGCATCTGCAAGCAGCTTAAAGCAAATCTTCTTGACCGGCTGCGCGCCATCGCCCTGGAACTCGAGCGTGGGCATGTGAGGCTCGCCGGCAACAAACAGCGCAAACTTGTCGTCAGCAAGATCGCCGGCGATCGAGGCGTCGGAATCGACCAGATCGTAGTCGTCCTTCTCGTCAAACTCCTGAACCAGCGTCAGGCTGCCCGTGGCAACCTTAAAGGCCTCGCGACCCTCGACGTCGATCTGCAGGTCGTGATAGCGCTGATGCGTCTCATAGTGAGCCTCGGCTTCGGGACGCGTCGTGGGAGCCATGACGTTCGCAAAGACCTTGTCGCCCAGAATCGGATGGCTGCCGACCTCGAGCTTCGCCGGATCGTTCTCCTCGAGCCAGTCGATCAGCACGTCGAGGCCCTTGAGCATTCCACGGTACTCCTCGATATCGCCCAATGCACCGTAAATCATCTAAATCCCCTCTCGGATCGTTTCTTTGGCGGCTACTCGGCAAACGCATTACCGACGCTGTTGCCACCCACATGCGTCTCGACCAGGGTAAGGTCGGGATTGAACACGACAGTGTCGGCGTCGCGCCCCGGCATAATGCTACTGCACTTGTCGTCGACATGAGCTGGCAACCGATGCCGGGGCCGCAGCACAAGCTCCTACAGCTCGGTCACGACAACGCCGTTGTAAACCTCGTCCCAACGATCCATAACCAAGTGGCCAGTCATGGGATCCATGGCATTGAGTTTGCCGCAGGTGTTGGCGGTACGCAGCACCGTCTCGTCGTCGGCTCCGGCAGCAATCGCATGTGCGAAGCCGGCAATGGTCGAATCGCCAGAGCCCGTAGCGTTAACGGCGGGGATATCGGGGGTCTTGGCGCGGAACGCACGGCCGTTATGGAAACCAACGGAGCCGGCAGCGCCCATAGATACGACGACCCAGGGGATATCGGAGAAGCGGGCGTCAGAGGCGAGCGCGGAACGGAGCTCGTCCACATCGTCGGTGGTAAAGCTCGTGCCCAGAAGGCCGTTAATTTCGGTCAGGTTAGGCTTAACCAGCTCAGGCTTGACCTCGGACTTGAGCGCAGCCTCGAGCGAGGCGCCCGAGGTATCGAGCAGCACCTTGGCGCCGGCGTTCTCTGCAATGCCCGTGATCTTAGCGTAGTAGTCCGCCTCGACGCCGCGGGGCAGCGAACCCGAGATGGTAACGACATCGGCCTTGCTCGCAAGCTCGGCGAACTTGGCGGTAAAGGCATCGAGCTCCTCGGGGGCAATCGTCGGGCCGCTCTCGAGCAGCTCGGTCTGGTTGCCGGCGTGGAGGATGTTGAGACAAATGCGAGTCTCGCCCTTGATGGGCACAAAATCATTCTTAATGCCGTTAGCATCCATGAGCTCGGCCATATAGGCGCCCATATGACCACCAAGCAAGCCGGTTGCCACGACATCGTCGCCCAGCTGGCCCAGGACGCGGGCCACGTTGAGGCCCTTACCGCCGGCGGTCTTTTCGGGCGTCACGCGGTTGACGTCGTCGATAATGAGCTCATCGAGCTGATAGCGCGTATCGACGGACGGGTTCATCGTAACGGTGAGGATCATTTCTAGCTCCTTATCTCGCAGGCTCCTTATGCCTTGCAAAACGAATTGGCTACATGCGACTACAGAATCTCGATTGTGAACGAGCGCACGATGGTTTCTTTGGGCTTGGCGATAAGGCAGCCGCGCTTGTGCTCAAGCACGTCGTCCTCATCGGAGCAGGTCGAAAGACCGCCCCAGGGCTCAACTGCCACAAAATCACCCTCGGGCTTGCTCCACACAATGAGGTACGGGAAGCCCTCAAAGCTCAGGCGAACACCCTTGTCCTCGCCCTTTTTGGAAAGCGTGACCTGACGGCTCTCGAGCACGTCAAAGATGGTCTCCGCAAAATCGAAGAGCTCATGTGACAGAGGCAGCGTCTTTCCCACCATGGGGTTCTTGGAGCGGTTGGTCACGTCAATCAAGCCAGTCGAGGGGACGGCAGCGCAAAGCTCAGCAGCCTCGTCTTTCTCAAAACGCAACTCGTAGTCCGTATAGGCCTCGCCCTCATCGAGCGGGCACCTAAAGCCGGGGTGTCCACCGATAAAGAAAGGCATGTCCTCGGTGCCCTCGTTGGTAACCTCATAGGAGACGCGCACGGCGGCGTCCTCGAGCGTATAGCGGGCGACAAGCTTAAACGGATACGGATAATCGCTCAGCAGCGCGGCGTTATCCTCCGAAGCCAGGCACATCGCCAGCTCGTTCTCGCTCTGGCTCAGCAGCTTCCACTCCTGTTTGCGCGCAAACCCATGGCGGGCGAGCTTCACATGATGTCCGGCAAACGTCATGGCGCTGTTATCGCGCAAACCTCCGCAAATCGGGAAGCAAATCGGTGCCTGGCCGGACCACACGGCGGGATCGCCCTGCCACAAGTACTCGCGACCTCCAGCCTCAATCGAGGTAAACGAACCACCGGCCGTGGAGACCTTGATAGAAATCGAATCGTTGGAGAGAGCGTATTCCATTGTCCATCCTTTCGAACAACTGCTTTTTGCTCGCAAGAACCCGTCTCGGCCCTGACCAAAGGACAAACCCGCACGTTCATCGATGCGTCCGGTTTCCCAGCCATGCAACGGGGTACCATACAGACATTGATGCAATTACAGCTGAAAGGCCTTCTTATGCGAACCATCATCCTTTATGCCTCACACCACCACGGCAATACGAAAAAGCTCGTGGACGCCATCGTCGAGGCGCACCCCGAGATCGATACCCTCGACGTGAAGTCACTCGGTAAAAACGAGTACCCCGACCTGCACGAATACCATCTGATCGGTGTCGCCACGGGCATCTATTACTCCGAGATCGACAAGGACATGGCACGCGTGCTCACGAACGTGCTGCAGCCGCAGGACAAGGTGTTTGGCCTTATGACCTACGGTGGCAAAAACAAGTGGTACGGCAAGGATATCGATGGCATCTGCCGCATGAGGCAGGCCATCTTTATGGGCGTCTACGGCTGTCCCGGCTTTGATACGTGGGGGCCGTTCAAACTCACCGGCGGCGTCCAGAAGGGACACCCGACCGCTGAGGAAATTAAGGGCGCCGTCGACTTCTTCGACAAGATCGAAGACGAGTATGGCGACATCATCGTCGAAGAGTACGCCAAGCGCGAGAAGCGTCTAGCATACGAAAAGGAGCATCCCGCGGGGGGTCTTGTGGCCGGCGTCAAGCGCACGGCAAAGAAGATCGTTAACAAGCTGTAACTGTTAAGGTGCTTTTGAGCGTTTAACCCATACGGCGGGTCCGAGCAGATTCGGGCCCGCCGTCTTTTTCTATCGTTAATCGGTAAAGGCGTTGCCGACGCTCTGGCCGCCAACATACGTCTCGACGAGGGTGAGCTCATGGTCGAACACGACAAAGTCGGCGTCGCGACCCGGCATGATGCTGCCGCACTTATCCTCGATGTGCGCAGAGCGAGCCGGCACCTCGGTTGCCATGCGAATGGCGATATCAGCGCTGGCGATGCCCCAATCGACAATGTTCTTGACGCCCTGGGCAAGCGTGAGCACCGAGCCGGCAATGCTTTTGCCGTCGGCGAGCCAGCACAGGTTGTCCTTCATGATGACGTCCATGCCACCACTGGTGTAGCTGCCCTCGGGCATGCCGCCGCAGCCCAGGCAGTCGGTGATGAGCACCGTGTGCTGCCAGCCCTTTGCCTGCAGCAGTGCCTTGATGGCGGCAGGGTTTACGTGCTTGCCGTCACAGATGATCTCGGCGTAGGTCTCGGGCGTGGACATGGCAGCACCCACGACACCGGGCTCACGGTGATGCAGACCGCGCTGGCCGTTATAGGTATGCGTAAAGCAGCTGGCACCGGCATTGATAGCGGCGATGCACTCATCGTAGGTGGCGTCGGAGTGACCGATGCTGGTCACCACGCCCTTGGCGTTCAGAGCAGCCGCATAAGCAGCGGCACCGTCGCGCTCGGCGGCCATGGCGCTCTTAACGATGCGACCGCCCGCAGCCTCCTGCCACTGGTCGAAAACCTCCTCGGAGGGGTCAATCAGGTAAGCGGGGTTCTGCGCGCCCACGTGCTTCATGGTAAAGAAGGGGCCCTCCAGGTAGATGCCCTGAATGCGGGCACCGCAGAAGTCGGGGCCGCGGCCCTCGTCCGCCTTGGCGATAGCAGCGCAGGCGTCCTTGATCTGTTCGACGCCATCGGTGAACGTCGTGGGCAGCCAGCTGGTGGTACCGCGACGGGCGAGCTCGGTTGAGCTGATATCGATGCCCTCGGGATCGTTATCGGTAGTTGAGTGGTTGTAGAAGCCATGGATGTGAGTATCGACCATACCCGGTGCGATCCACGATCCCGTGTAGTCCTTAATCTCGCAAGAGGGCTCGTCGGCCTGCCAGGCGCCAAAAACGCCATCCTCGACCATAAGATAGCCGCCCAGTTGCGGGCCTGCCGGCAAGAAGAACTTGTCAGCCTTAATTGCGTACGTGCTCATATGCACTCCTCGCTTCTAAAGCAGTTGACTGTGGTAATGCTTATACCCAGCTCACGTAAAACAAAAAGCGCCCGCCCGCCGTTATGAGCGGACGGGCGCCCTTACAGGGGGACGCGATTAAGCGGTGAAGGGGTGAATCGTCACGCCCTTAACCACGCGGTTGACCGTGCCGGTGGGGCTCGGCGTATCGGGCGTGTTGCCCACGCGGACGGAGTTGAGCAGGCTGATAGCCTGGGCAAACATCACGAACGGCAGAGCAAGGTAACCCTCGGGAAGTGCCTCGTAGCCCTTAAAGGTGAAGGACTCACCCTCATAGACGGTGGCACCTTCCTGCTGAACGGCGATGGTGTGCTGAGCGATCTCGTCGCCACCGATCTCGTTGAGGATGTCGATGTCGTACTGACGGGTGTAGGCGTCGTTGTTGACGAACACGAAGACGAGCGTCTTATCGTCGACGAAGGACTTAGGTCCGTGACGATAGCCCATGGAGGTGTCGTAGGAAGTAGCGACCAGACCGTGAGCGAGCTCGAGGATCTTGAGCTGGCTCTCCTGAGCAAGGCCACCGAAGGAGCCAGAACCCAAGTAGGTCACGCGGTTGAAATCGCCAGCCAGGTAATCGGCGATCTCGGGCTCACGGGAGATGACCTCCTCGCCCATCTTGGCAATCGTCTCGACCCACTCGGCCTTCTGCTCGTCAGAGGCAGTGTCGAAAATAAGGGTGGAGAGCAGGGTCATGCAGGAATAAGAACCGGTCATGGCGAAGCCCTTGTCGTTGGCGCGCGGAATGAGCAGCGTCAGCGCATTGGGATCATCGGCAGACTCGACGGCAAGCTTGCCCTCGGGAGCGCAGGTGATGTTGAGGAACTTGACGTTGTGGACGAGCTCCTTGGCAACGGCAACGGCGGCAAGGCTCTCGGGGCTGTTGCCAGAGCGGGCAAAGGAAACCACGAGCGTGGGATCCTCGGCGCGCAGGAAGTCGCGCGGGGCGCTCACGATGTCGGTCGTGGCGATGGGCTTAAAGTCGTAGAGATCAGTGTTGCCAGCGTGACGCAGGTACGGGGCGCAGGTATCGCCAACGTAGTCGGACGTACCGGCACCGGTGAAGACAACGGACAGACGACCCTCGCCCATAGCGCGAGCCTCGGCCAGGAAGGCCTCGATGGCCTCCTTGTTCTCGCGATAGATGTTGAGCGTATCACGCCAAAGCTCGGGCTGCTGAGCAATCTCGGCCGTGGTGATCTGGGCGCCGAGCTCGGTGAGCTCCTCGACACTCTTCTCGAACATTTCTAATACCTCTCTCTAGAAGTAATCCTCTGACGTGCAATTATACACTTCGGTTGGTTATCTGGTAGTAACCAGTTAAATGCAAAGAATCACCATATGGAAACGATGCGAGCACTAGTTACTGCGCTGGTGGTAAACCTTGTATTTAAACTGATCGGCACGAGCAACCGAAAGTGTGTACTCCACTACCTCGTTTGACTCGTTATACGTAGTCCTGACCAAATCGAGCACAGGCGAGCCCTCGACAATTCCCAAAAGGTGGGCATCGGTGGGACGGGCTATGCTCGCATAGAACTCCTCTTCGGCCACGCGAATCTTTTGCTGAAAGTCCTGCTCAATCACATCGTAAAGCGGCTTACGCTCCAGCAGCGGTCGCTTTAGGGACAGAAATTGACGAACCGGTAGATAGCTGCGTTCGACCATCATGGGCATGTTGTCGGCAGAGCGAAGACGCTTGAGCTTAAAAATGCGATCACCGATGCGCAATCCCATATGCTCGGCCAGATTCTTATCGGCCTCCATCTCGCAAAACTCGAGAATCGTGGTCTCGGGTTCTCGACCCATCGCGCGCATCTGCTCGGTAAAGCTGTAGGACTGCATAAGATTGGTTGCTTTTGCCGAACGGTCGGTCACAAAGGTACCGCGACCGTGCTGCCGAACCACCAGTCCTAAACGCTCCAGTTCCTGCAGAGCCAGGCGTACCGTAGTGCGCGAGAGACCATAGCGCTCCGAAAGTTCGCGCTCGGAAGGAATCATGTCACCGGCGCGATATTCATGGTCAATCTTTTCGGTCAGAATATCGACCAGCTGATCGTACAGCGGTTGCTTACGCGCTCCGATCGCCATCCTATCCTCCCTTTTGCTCGAATTCGGCTAACTACCTAGGGTGTTATGCATTATCTGTCTGCCACACCCGAATCATTAAGAAAACAAAAGCCGCGCGCTCTTTCGAGCACGCGGCTTTTAACATACACATGGCTTAAGGGGTCGGGGTGTGAGCCGCGTAGGGACACACCCCTCAAGCTAGAGCCTTACCAGATGCTCGGCCAGAGACCAAGCGGGCCAGCGCCCAGGATGCCAAGGACGAAGAGCAGGAGAATGCCCTTGGTCGGGGTCCAGCTGTGCTTAGCGAACATGTAGTAAAGCAGCAGCGTAAGCATAAGCGGGACGAGCTTCGGGACGATGGTGTTGAGGGTGTCGGCAACAGAGAAGTTGACCGGATCCTCGGTAACGGTGCCGTAGGTCACGGACTCCATGCCGTTACCCAGATCGGTGACGCCGCACTCGACAGCGTTGCCGTCGGCATCGGAAGCGGTAAGGGCGTTGCCGTCCTTATCGGTCATGGCGATGGTACCGGCCTCAGCGGTCTCGGTATCGATGCCCTCCATACCGGTGAAGTTCTCGGCCTCCTTCTCGGAGACGATCACGGTAGTAGCGGAGAGACCACGGGTGGTGCCGTTGGGGATCTGGAGGTTGATCTGGGTGCCACCCATGGTGACGACCAGGCAACCGACGACGAAGACGCCCATGATGGAAGCGGCACGCGTGAAGGCCTGCATGTTGGCGGTCAGAGCGTCAATAGCGCTGGTGCCAAGCTTGTAGGACCAGTTCATGAGCCAGAAGCGCAGAGCGAACTGGACGACGTTGAAGATCACCAGGAAGATGATCGGTGCAGCGGCGTTGCCGTTGATGGCCATGTTGGAGGTGATGCCGGCCGTGATAGGCACGAGCGTCAGCCAGAACAGGGCGTCACCGATACCACCGAGCGGGCCCATTGCGGCGACGCGGACGGCGCGGATCGTGGGGATGTCAACCTTGTTCTGCTCGAGCGAAAGCACGATGCCCATAACAAAGGTGACAAGGAACGGGTGGGTGTTGAAGAACTCCAGGTTGTGGCTCATGGAAGCCGCGAGGTCGTTCTTGTTGGTGTGGATCTTCTCCAGACCGGGGATGATGGAGTAAAGCCAGCCAGCGGCCTGCATGCGCTCGTAGTTGAACGATGCCTGCAGGAAGCAGGAGCGCCAAGCCATCTTGTTGAGGGTCTTCTGGTCGAGCTGCGGAGCCGGAGTGAGATCCTCGTAGTGCTCCGGGATCACATACTCATTAGATGCCATCTTCGAAGTCACCTCCGTCAGAAACAGCTGCACCCTTCAGCTCGGTCTGCTGCTGGAAGTCCCAGAAAGCGATGCCGAAGCCGATGAGAGCGAGGATGAGCAGAGCAGGGGTTGCCAGCGAATCGTTGGCAACGGTGATGAGCGCGAGGCCAAAGCCCATGAGGAAGAAGCCCCACATATCGCGGTTCATCATAACCTTGAGCAGGACGGCGAAGCCGACGAAGCGCATCATGCCGCCTGCAGCGGAGAGACCGGTCTGCAGCCAAGTCGGGATGGCAGAAGCGATGGTCTGACCGATGGTAGCGCCAGCGATGAAGAACAGGGTGACGACGACAGCGAAGATCAGGCCGAGCAGAGCCATGGCGAAGTAGTTCAGGCGCTCGATGCCCTTGGTGTCCGCGTTGTGAGCCATGTTATCGGCCGTGGACATAAGCGGGGACATAAGCGTGAAGACCAGGGTAACGCCAAGCTGGCCAAGCAGAGCGAACGGAATGGCGAGGCCGACTGCCGCGTTGGGCTCGAGGCCCGTGGCGATAGCGAGAATGGCTGCCATGATGCCGCCGATGACGGCGTTAGGCGGCTGAGCGCCTCCGATCGGCATGTTGCCGATCGTCATGAGCTGATAGGTACCACCCACGAGAAGACCGGTGTTAAGGTCGCCAAGGATAAGACCGATGACGGCGCCGGTGACGATGGGCTGATAGAGAGACTCGAGGAAGTCAAACTGGTCGATTGCCGCGATGAACGTGACGACGAAGACCAGAGCGATCTGGATGATCGAGTATTCCATCTTGCTCCTCCTTTCAAAATGTATGTACGCACTTTGGATTTCACGTACAGAACGTCAGGGTTTCACTCCTGACAACGTGGATCACGAGGATTACGAGAAGAGCTTGCTCGTGTCCTCAACAGGCGTGCTCGGAACGCGCCTGATCTCCAACTCCACCCCCAATTCCTGCAGCTCTTTAAACGCAGCGACATCCTCGTCGTTAACTGCGACGGAGGTGGCGACTTGGCGCTTTCCTTCCGACATGTGCATGTTGCCGATGTTTACCTTCTTTATAGGCACACCGCCCTTGACGAGCGTAAGCACGTCTTCCGGTGTTTCGGCCACGATGAAGATCTTCTGGCGCGGGCTCGCCTTGCCAATGACGTCGATGGTCTTCTGCAGAGAGAAGAAACGCGTAGCGACGCCGGCGGGAGCGGCCATCTTCATGAGGTTCTGGCGCATGGTGTTGGACGCCACGTCGTCGTTGGCGACGAGGATGAGGTTGGAGCCCAGGGTGGAGTTCCACTGGGTGGCAACCTGACCATGAACCAGTCGGTTATCGATGCGGGTAAGAAGAATGTTGGGTTCTGCCATGTTGATCAGCTTCCTTTCGTTATTTGCTGACGACAGTTACTTGATCTCCTGAATCGCGTAACGCGAAACATCTACGACGGCTCCGGATCGGACTTTGATCTGGACCTTCTCGCCTTCGATGCCTTTGACGGTTCCGTAGATACCGCCGGCGAAAAGAACCTCTTGACCCGGCTTGAGCTCGGTGTGCAGCTCCTTGAAGTACTTCTGCTTCTTCTTCATGTTGATTTGCGACCAGATGGTGTAAATCAAGCCCATGATGACAAGCAGGCCTAAAAGGGCGACCGAGGAGCTCAGGACGTTGGCTCCGAAATCGGCCATTAGATGCCGTCCTCGTCGCCGAAGATATCCTCTTCCTCGGAGCCGGCAACGGATGCGACCGTCTGGGCGGTGACGCCCGTCTGTCCAACGGTCACGGCCTGCTCGCCAAGCTCGGCGAGCGTGGCATTGCCTCGGAGGAACAGAAGCTCAATAACCATGGGAAGGTTGGTGCCAGTCAGAACCTCGACGTTGTCGACATCCTGGGCAATCATCATCGACTGGTTGAACGGGGTGCCGCCAAGCAGGTCGGTAAAGACGAGCACGCCATCGCACTCCTCGCGCATGGCGGTAATAGCGGCGCGGAGATCCTCACCGTAGGATGCGGCCTGGTCGCCCTCAAAAGGAACGACGGTAAAAGCAGGCTGGTCGCCGGCAACCATCGCGATAGCGCTTGCAAGGCCGGGTGCGAACTGTCCATGACCGGTAAGAATAAAGCCAACCATTCAAATTTCCCTTCCGAAGGTGTGTACAATCTGAGTCCGATGATTTTCGGAAGCCAGCGGGCGCTCGCCCTTAAAGCTTCTTGGAAAGCGTTCTTTGAAGACCAGTGGTTTCTAAACTGGTAGTAACCACGTGACGTGTTGTTGTCACTATATCACCCCAGAAGAGGTCGCTTTCCTTGATTCATACGGTAAAACGTTTTTGCACCGCTCACGGTGATAAATCGACCGTTTACCGGTCGTTAACACTTCTACCTGCGGTTTTGAAACCGTTTCGAAATGCTTTGGCAAAAGATCGGATCTTTTCCTGTGTCTAAACAACGCAGGGCGGCTAAAAATAGCGTGAAGAAAAATTGCAGGTCATTATAAAGATATGTGAATTGGTCTTTTTGACTTAATACCAGTTAGAACCAGTTTTGAGATTATCGGTGAACGGTAGTTTTCGACCGTTCACCGGTTACTTGCAATCGTTTGCAGTTGTTTTCCCAGATGAATTAGGGAAGCGCGATGGAGCGCTTGCGCGATCACGGGAAGTTTTTGGCATTTGTCCTCATCCCCCGAACGCCAAACTCCGGCATCCAAAATGAGCTAATAGCTCACGCTAATCGTTTTCAATCATTACTTACTCAGTATACGTAATTATTTATCGTTTATCGTTAATTTTGATATGATACAAGTATCATCCAAAACGCCGATTGGAGAGGTTATGGTCCACCGAAACGCATCTATATCGAATGAAACCATCAGCCGCGAACAGACGATAGCCAAACTGAGGAAGCTCGCTCGCATCTGCAAATGGGCCACAATCTGCATTACCACAGCGCTCGCTCTGGGACTCCTCGCAGTCATTGCGATTGACCTTCTACTTATATTGCCCGGCCTCTCCCAAGGGTCGTGCCTCCAATCCGTAGAACTTCAAGCCGGCGAAGGGCCGTGCCTGGCTATTGTCGGTACCGATGCGCAGGCCCCACTTATGCTCGTCGCACACGATGGCCACACTGCCATAGAGAGCCTCTTGATAACATGCCTCGCGCTTACCATCGCGATAAGCGTGCGCAGGCTTTTCTTCAACATTGAAAAGGAAGGCAGGCCCTTTGACCTTGAATGTAACCAGACACTTCGTCGAGTAGGACATTTATTCCTTATCGGCGGCGTTGCCGTGAGGCTTCTTGGTGCCGTAATCACGGGAATGATACTCTTAGGATTTGGCGGCAGCTTTACGGATGCGTTCGCCGGCCAGTTATTCGAGCCCTCCATGCTCTTTGCAGGCCTGATTATTTGCCTGATTGCCAGCATCTTCCGCTACGGGTATATCCTGCAAAAACAAGATGACGAGTTGCTCTAGGAGGAATCCATGATTATTCTGCGGCTTGACCGCATGCTCGCCGAACGCAAGATCTCATCCAAAGAGCTTGCGGAACGCGTGGGCATCTCCCAGGTCAATATGTCACGCATTAAGACGGGCAAGGTTTCTGCCATACGTTTTTCAACTCTTGACGCGATATGTCGGGCACTCGACTGCCAACCGGGCGATGTACTGGAATATATGCCTGACGATGAAGCCGATAACCTTTTTGGACGTAAAGATTGATAGGCATAATTTAGCCACCAGCGCCTAAACGCAAATAGCCCGCTAGAACAACATCCGTTCTAGCGGGCTTATTCAGATATTTCGGTTACGCGCTCGGCGGCTCAGACAGATCTTTATGCAAACAGACCATAGATGCTGATGTTGGCCTTGGCATACAGGCCGTTAGCATACTCGGTCCACTTGGAGCTGGCGCTCGAAGCCTGCGAAGAGTACTGCTGGTAGGCGGTGTAATAGGCGGTCATGGCCTGCTTGTAGGTAGCGCTATCAGCCGTAAAGGCATCGTCAGCGAAGGCCTTAGCGTAGGTGCTATCGGCGTCCTTCCAGGTGCCCTTTTCGCTATCCCACTCGTCGCCGGCAAGTTTGATGATGTAATCGGCGTAGTCCTTGCTCGCGGTCTCCTCGTTGCCGTCAGCAGGCTCGGTCGGGGCGGTCGGCATGCTTGCGGAGCTATCGCCCACCTTCTTCTTGTAGAGCTTCTGCAGCGTCGCGGACTGGCGGACGATCTGCTTGGCCTGGTCCTTGGACACGCCGTACTGCTTGGCCATGGTGCCGTAATCCGAAGTGCCGATAGAATCCTCGGCGTACTGCTTCATCTCCTTAGAGGAGACGGTAATGCCCTCGTCCTCGGCAGCGTCGAGCAGGATCTTGTTGCGCACGTAGGACAGGATGACGTCGGCAGAAGGAGCGGTGTAGTTGCCATCGCTATCCTTGACGGTGTCGAGGCTGTACTGGCTCTCGATGGCCTCGCGCGCGGTGATGTCGCTCTTCTTGCCGTTGTAGCTATAGCTTGCCACGGTCGAATCGAGCTGGTCCTCGGTCAGGGTCGACGAGCCGACACCCTTGCCGCCAAAGCCGCCATTGCCAATAAAGAAGCCGACCACGGCGGCGATCACGACGGCAACCACAAAGGCGGCAATCATCGTCTTCTTGTGCCTGGATGCATGGTCGTCTTCATCGGAACCCAGAATATCGTCGTCCTCATCCTGGGCCTCGGGCATCAGATTCTCGTCAGCGGCATCCGCGGCAATCTGAGCCTCCAGTCGGGCGTCCTCCTCCTCGGCCGTCGTGCCGGCGGCAATGTGCTCGGCAGACGTACCGGCGACCAGATCGATCTTCTCGTCCTCGTCACCGTCGGGGCCTTCGCCGCGCTCGATGATCTGGATGCCGTCGATCTCGTCCTTCTCGTCCTTCTTTTGAATCAGACCCATATCAGTTACTCCTTGTTAGGAAACATAGTCTTCAATAGAATACGCCCGACAGAGTGCCGGGCGTATTGATTCTTAGGTTATACGCAAACACTTAAGTACTATTTAGGCGTTTGCAGCCTGCATGTCTTAGGCCAGGTGCGCGATAACGGCATCGGCAAAGGCCTGCGTGCCCACGGCGCCCTCGACGGAGCCGGTCTGGGCACGACGCACGTCGCCGGTAACCTGCTTACCCTCGTCGAGCGTGGCGGACACGGCGGCGCGGATACGATTGGCCGCATCGTTCTCGCCCAGATGATCGAGCATCATAGCCGCAGACAGAATCTCGGCCGTGGGGTTGGCGATATCCTGGCCAGCGATATCGGGCGCGGAGCCATGCGTTGCCTCGAAGATGGCGCAGTCGGCACCGATGTTGGAGCCGGGGGCCATACCCAGGCCACCTACCAGGCCGGCGCACAGGTCGCTGACGATATCGCCGTACAGGTTGGGCAGCACCAGGACATCGAAGTCGTTGGGGTTCTGGACCAGGCCCATGCAGGTGGCGTCGACGATCTTGTCGTTGAACTCAATATCGGGATAGTTGGCGGCCACCTCGCGCGCAACGCGCAGGAACAGGCCATCGGTCGCCTTCATAATGTTGGCCTTGTGCACGGCCGTCACCTTTTTACGGCCGCAGCGGCGGGCGTACTCAAAGGCGTACTCCACAATGCGGCGGCTCTTGGCGATGGAGATGGGCTTAATTGAGATGGCGGAATCGGCGGCGAAGGTCTTCTGACCCGAGCGCTCGACAAGCTGTGAGAGCTCCTCGACCTCGGCAGCGCCCTCATCGAACTCGATCCCGGCGTAGAGGTCCTCGGTGTTCTCACGCACGATGACCAGGTCGACGTCGCGGAAGCGCGAGCCGTCGCCCGGCTGCGACAGGCAGGGGCGCACGCAGGCGTACAGGTCGAAGTGCTTGCGCAGGGCCACGTTAACGCTGCGGAAACCCGTGCCGACCGGCGTGGTGATGGGGCCCTTGATGGCAACCTTGGTCTCGGCGACCGCATCGAGCACGTGCTGGGGCAGCGGCGTGCCAAACTCGTCCATGACGCCGGCACCGGCCTCCTGGACGTTCCAGTTGATCTGGACACCGGTGGCCTCGACCACGCGGCGCATGGCCTGCGTAATCTCGGGACCGATACCGTCACCGGGAATCAGGACTACATCGTGCGCCATAATCTGTTACTCCTCGTCTTCGGCGTCGTCAGATTTTTTTACGCTAGCACGCTTCTTCTTTTTGGAGAGATCCAGGCCAAAACGTTTAACAAGCATTTCGCAAATCTCGCTCGAACGGGCCTTAAGATAGCTGCCCTTACCGTTCTCGGCATCGAACTTAAGGCGCAGCGCAAGCTTCTCGGCAACCTCGGCATCGATCTCGCCCTGGCAAAACTCGTACAGGCAACCGAGCATGTCGCGATACTCAAGGTCGCCGTGGTAGCACTGGATGGCCTCGTCCAGGATGGGCCAAGCCTCGCGCGAACGCTCGACGCTCGTGGCACCCCACACGCACAGCAGGCGGAAGGCGGCATAGCGCAGCGTGGAGGAGATCTCGTCGAACAGTGCGGTCTCGGCGCCCTCAAAGGCATCGCCCAGCTGCTCGGGGCAGGTGGTGGCGAGCGCCGTCAGGGCATCGAGGGCCTCCCAGCGGGTCTGCGCCTCGGGGCGGTCGAGCGCCTCGATCAACGCGGGCACGCAGGGCACGACGCGCTGCGGATCGCGCTCGGCAAGCAGGTGCAGCACGCGGGCGGCAAACTGGCGGATGCGGCGCGTGGGGCAGCCGAGCTCCTGGACCAGACGGTCGACGGCGTTCTCGTTCTCCTCTGCCAGCTGGAGCTGTGCCAGCTCCTCGTCGGTGAGCTGTTCGTCTTTGTTTTCTGCCATAGTTACCTCTTCTTTTTATTTCTTGGCGTGCTTGCCAGCACCCTTGCTGTCATCGGTGACCGAGATGAGCTGCCGGTCGGCCGCGCCATTGCGACGTGCACGGCGGCGCTCCTCGGCGTCGCCCGCGTCGGCGGCGGCGCGATGAGCCTTGTTGACGTTAAAAACCTCGTCGTGCTTGCGCCATGGACCGACGGACTCGCCAAAGCTCATCTTAAGGCCGGCGATAAAGCCGCCGAGCCAGCCGATCGGCGCAAACTGCACCAGCGGGAACAGCGAGAACACCCAGGTCAGTAGGACGACCGCCGCCGCTCCTGCAAAGTTGGCAATCCAGTAGTCGCGCTTGGTGATGACACGCTTTTCGCACGCCCACTGGCCGCACAGAAAGCCGATGTAGATCGCAAAGAGAAAGAGTACCAGCGCAAGCACCACGAACGTCCAGCTCATGGGCGCTACTCCCCGTGATGGTGGCCGCAGCAGCACTCGTGGCCGTCGTCATGGCCGTGGCCGCCGCAGCACTCGTGGTCCTCGCCATGGTGATGGCCACAGCCGCACTCATGGTCCTCGCCGTGCTCGCCGCAACCGCAACCTTCCTCGTGAGCGCCATGCTCCTCGGGGCGATACTGCGACCAGTCCAGACCGGCGGCGATGGCGTCGGCCTCCTCCTTGTAGAGAACCGTGATGGCCTGGGTGCCCAGCTTGGCGCCACCGATGGCGTCGAGCATGTCGTAGAGCGTAAAAGCGACGTCGGCACCGGGCAGCGCGAGCTCGCGGTCATCGGCGTAAGCGAGCGCCAAGCGCAGGTCCTTAATGAAGTGCTCGACCATAAAGCCGGGCTTGTAGTCGCCGTCAAGCGCCTTGGGAGCCAGGCTCTCCATGGCGCCGGACTTGCCGGTACCGCCCAGGATCATCTGGCGGGTCTTCTCCAGGTCAAGGCCGCTCAGCTCGGCAAATGCCATGGCGTCTGCCATGCCGACCATGCAGGCGCCCAGCGACACCTGGTTGGCGAGCTTGGCAGCCTGGCCCTTGCCGGCGCCGTCGAAGCAGCAGATGTTGGCCGCAAAGGTGGCAAGGATGTCGCGGACCGGCGCGATGTCGTTCTCGGTAGCGCCCACGATAGCCGTGAGCGTACCGGCGATAGCGCCCGACTCGCCGCCGGTGACGGGGCAGTCAAACGCCATGCGGCCGGAAACCTGGGCGGCCTCGGCAATGTCGCGCGCCAGCTCGGGCGAGCTTGTGGTGAGGTCGATCAGGACCGCGCCGGGCTTAGTGCACGCGAGCAGGCCGTCGCCCGCCAGGTAGAGCTCCTCGACCTCGGAGGGATAACCCACCATGGTAAAGACGACGTCGGCGTTCGCCACGGCATCTGCCGGCGTATCGGCCCAAACGGCACCGCGCTCGATAAGCGCGACGGCCTTGGACTTGGTACGGTTGTTGACCGTGACGGGATAGCCGGCATCCAGGATGTGGCCGGCGATGGGGGCACCCATGATTCCGGTGCCGATGAATGCGACAGAGAGCTTGTTTGCCATGAAGCCTTTCCTTTTGGGTTGGGTGTTATTACCAGGTTGAATACTCGGTGCCAGCGTTTGGGCTGTGAGTTGGGATCGATTACGGCCGCGTTACTTGCCTACTGACCGCGCACGCGGCGGGCGATGCGGTCGGAAAGCGACGCCTTGTCGGCGCGGTTCTTACCCCAAAACGCGCAGGCCACCATGCCGGGGCCCACGTGCGAGCCGATGGTAGGACCGACGGAGCTGCGAATGATCGTGACGTCGGCGCAACCCTCCTCCTTGCGGATGGCGGCTTCGAGCCAGTCGCCGTCCTTTTCGGCATCGGCCGTCATAATGGCGATGGGCATGGTGCGATCGGGCACATAGTTCTCGCGGAACGACTTGAGGATGGACTTGAGCGCCTTCTTGCGGCCGCGGTTGACGCCGATCAGCGACAGCGAGCCGGCAAGGTCGTAGGAAAGCTCGGGCTTGACGTCGAGTTTTGCCGTGAGCTGCGCCGCCGCGGGCGGAATGCGGCCGCCAGCAGCCAGTGCGTCGAAGCTCTCGAGCGTAAAGTAACCGTGGACATAGGTCTTAGCCTCGTTTACCCAGTCGACCAGCTGCTTGGCGGTCAGTCCCGCCGAACGCTGGCGCACGGCCTCGAGCGCCAAGAGCGCGCCGGTCGCGCAGGGCAGAGCGTTGTCGACCACGTAGAGCTCAAAGTTGGGATACTCGGCGCGCACGGCATCTGCCGCCTGGCACGCGGAGTTGTAGCTCGACGACAGCGCCGAGGTAAAGCACAGGTAGACCGTGGGCGTGCCCTCTTTGGCGCACTCGGTAAAGAACTCGATATAGCGACCGAGCGACACAGCCGAGGTGGACACGCGGGCACCGGCGCGCATGCGGTCGTAGAACTCCTTAGGGCTCATGCTCGACCAGATGTCGTCCGTACGCTCCTCGCCATCGATAATGAAGGGGAAACCCAGGATATCGACATCGAGGTTCGCGGCGACCTCGGGGCTAAAGTCGCAGCAGGTATCGACGACGATGCGGCAACGGTCCGAATGACCGGCGGATGCGGCCTTGTCCATCAAAGCGACTCCTTACGTAAAAAGGCGGCCACCCGCATGGGATGGCCGCCAGCCGTTAACTCATGCAAGTTAACGTATTTTACTCGTCAAGTGTTTCGATGCGGGGCTTGATGATGCCATATCCACCATTCTTACGGTGATACACCACATTGATAAGGCCGGTCGTCGCGTTCTCGAACACGTAGAAGTCGTGACCGAGCAGATCGGTCTGCACCAGCGCCTGCTCCTCAGTCATCGGAGTGACGTCGATAACCTTCTCGCGGACGAGCAGGTCGTCTTCCTCCTCGGGCAGCAGCAGGTCGGCCAGATCCTCGACGCGCTCGACCGGTGCGACATCCGCGGCGCTGGCACCACCCTGGCGGTTGTCCACGACCTTAGTCTTGAACTTGCGCAGCTGGCGGGTAACCTTATCGGCGGAGAGGTCGATGGCGGCATACATATCTGCGCCGTGCTCGGCAACGCGAATCACAGAGCCGCGGGCACGAACCGTGACCTCGACGATTGCCGGGTTGGGGTTCGAGGGGTTCTTCTCATAACGAAGCACGACGTCGACTGTCATGGGCTCGATATCGAAAACCTTGAGCGCCTCGCCGATCTTCTCATCCACATGCGCACGCAGAGCATCGGTTACCGTCGTCTTGCGTCCAGAAACCTTGATATCCATACGTGGCTCCAATCTGCCTCGGGGACTTACTGTACTGGCTATGTACCCATTGCCGTGCATTTAATCACGCGGATTCCTAAAGACCCGAATAACGATTGCTTGATACCGCATACCGAAGTCTCGCACTTTTCTGTGGCAAAGTGCGCTATGGAAGAGCGACGGCGACTTTGCTTTTGCACCTAAAAAATGTCTTTGACCTGCTGGTTTTTTGGAAACGAAAAAGCCGGGCTCCCCTGTTGGGAGAGCCCGGCGATGCGTGTTGAAACCGTGAAGAGGCGTCCCTCCTAGCGCGTAGGAGACGCCACCCCTAGCAATAACTAGCTATTGAGCTTGTTAATGTCGTCGTCGGTGATAGTGTCTTCCTGGCTGGACGATTTGTCTTCGGAGGATGCGGTCTCATTGTTGGAATCGGAGGACTCGCTGCCGGAGGATGCGGTCTCACTGGACTCAGAGTCGCCCGGCTGCACGTTAGCGCCCGAAACCGTCTTAGTGGTGAGGTCGTAGGGCATCCTGCCATACCAGACAGAGTGGACCGCCTCGAGCGTGCCGTCGGCCGTAATACCGTCGAGGGCATCGCTCACGGCACGGCACAGTTCGTCATTGGACGAGAGGCCCGCAACACCAAGCGTCGAGGGCGCCTCGAGCGAACCGGCATAGGAGACCTCGCTCATCAGGCGTGCAAGGTAGCCGCCGGCCGTGGAGTCGCAGATTACATAGTCGACCTCGCCGGACTCGAGTGCCTCAAAGCACTCGTTGATGTTGGAGTAGGTCTTTTGGTTGGCGGTGATGCTCTGCTTAGCAAGCGCCTCCTGCGAGGCCGAGGACATCTGGACACCCAGAGTAGACGTGTTAAGGGTATCGGTGGAAACGCTTAGCGACCCACCATCGCTGGTTTTACCGAACACGGAAGCGGCATCGTACAGGCAGGTGCCGAGCGAGCTAACGTCCCCATCCGTGGAGTTGATCTCGCCGATAAAGATATCAGCCTTTTTGTCACCGAGCGCGGAACCTGCCGAGGACGCATCGACAAAGGCGACCTTAAGGCCCATGCGGCTTGCGAGGGCGCGGGCAGCGTCGACTGCATACCCCGTGAGCTCGCCGTCAGCGCCCTGCATGGCCTGCGGCGCATCGGAGGTATCGAGGGCAACCGTCAGGGTACCGGGGGTGACCAGGGCATCATCCGACACCGCGGACGTGACGGTCTCGTACTCGATCTGGTCGATCGTGGGAGTCGTGAACGTAGACAGCGGGTTGAACGCGCATCCGCTCAGGCCCAAAACGGCGATGACCGCTGCGGTCCCAGCACCTAACCGAGCCGCGTGCATCAAGCTGCCCCTCACCATGTCCACTACCCTGCCTTCTGTGTCGTATACGATCCGTGCGTTGCACGAAATATCAGATTGTTCCCACCAGCTGACCTGGTATTTGACCCCACACTTGCGCACCGGGGTGTTTGCTCGGGAGGCCGCAGCCACCTTCACGACTGGCCCGCTCGCCCGCGAGGCGGTATTGCCCCAAAGAAAGTAGAACGGACGGTGCGGCTTACATCTAGGACGCGCCATGATCGCGCCGCGCGCACGCGGTCGCTTACGTGGATCCCTTTGACCGCGTCTGTCTTGGACTAGGACGGGCATTTCGTCCGTCCGCAACCACAGCCTGGTAGGAACGTAGCGCATTATAGCTAAGTTCAAGCTAAAGTTTAAGGTTAGGGGCGTCATTCGCATCGCGAGTACAGATTTCGCAGGTCGGAGTGGGCTATTCGTGCCTCTGTGAAGCCCGGAGCTCCCCTATGGGGAGCTCCGGGGCACCCTTCCTAGGGTGCCGTGGCCAAAAAATGGCAGATATGAGTACTGTCACCAATTTAGTAACAGGCAATTTTGGCCTCTCGGACAGATTTTGCGCTCAATGTCGCTAACCTGATGCTTAGTTATTCCACATTTGTTTATTATCTTCTTACTTTATGCCGCCTCCGAGTCCTAAATTCCTTGATTTTGCTGTTACTGATTTAGTGACAGTACTCATATTTGCCATATTTTGGCCAGGGCATATGATTAACCCCCTATTTTCGACGTGAATTAGACCGGCTTAAGCCCAAAACACGCCCGCAGCGTGTTAAGCAACGCCTCTTGCTTCTTCCTGCGGGCATCGACACGATTCCGGTACCGCTTTCGCATACGCTGGTGGATGCGCCATGCGAGCGCTTCCATCGCTTCCATGTCGCAGAGCATTTCGTTGTTGACCGTCGCGACCTCGATTCCCATAGTAATCAAGCCCGTGTTGCGTTTTTCATCATGGATACGTCCCCTCCGGGAGGAATGGCCCAGCTCACCGTTGTATTCAAGGTCAAACCGGGCTGCTTCCTGATACGCATCGCAAACTGCATGCGGCATCCCCGAGATTGCCTGCGCGCGGTCATCGAACTCGATCTTGTAGTCGGTCTTAAAGGGACCGCAGTCAAATCCGCCATAGGAAAACGGAAGCGAAAACAGAGCGAGCATGATGCACTCCATGGGCGAGAGCAGGTTTTCTGACAGGTAGGGACACAGACGCAGCAGCTGTTTGGCCACATTCCCCTTGCATGCCGCAAGGTAATCTGCCAGGCGATCGGGCGTCAGCGCCGGCTCGACTTCAAAGTAGCCCACGTCTGCTGGCTGGTCCTTGTCCTTTGCAAGTTTATTCGTAACAGGCGAGGTGTAGGGAGGCAGATACTTCCCGCGGTCGCTCAGTGAAATCTTAGAGCACAGCTCCTGGGCCAGGGCAAATGCCTGGATACAGCCAAGTTCGCGCGCAACGGCAAGGCAGAGGGCCTCGGGAGACAAGCTGTACACCCCCGGTTCCACCTCTAGAATCGAGCCGGCGGGCAACCCGGAACACACGGACCAGCCTACGCTAGGCATGCGGCGGCGCTGCGCCGCAGATCCCACCAGCAAGCACAAATCCTCTTGCACCTCGCCGCTTGCGGCTCCAATTCGCACCAAGTCGGGAAGATAGATGTCCTCGGTCGAGGGCGACGACGTGCGCAGCACACGGCGCTCTTCATCGGGATTGAGGTCCTTCCAGCTGATATAGCCCATCTGCCGGCGCTCGGCGCGCATCATGCGCAGCGCTGAAGCGCCTGTTAGGATTACGGAAGCCGCTAGCTGTTCGCCTGTCGGCTCGTTGCGCCGCTCAATCTTCACTGCCACAAAACCACCCCTACCAAACACGTGCGATAGCGAGGCCATCAACGGCCGCGGCACCGGCGCGCTTGAGTTCCGCCGAAGCCGCTGCCATCGTCGCACCCGTGGTGATAACGTCGTCGATAAGCAGCAGGCGGCGGCCCCGCACGTCCTCAACGGTCTCGTACATGCCTCGGACGCGTTCACGGCGTTCTTCACGGCCGAGTTCACGCTGGTCGCCATGGCCGTATTTAACGAGGGCGTCGAGCAACGGAACACCCGACAGCTCGCAAAATGGGCGCGCGATGGCCTCCATATGATCGAAGCCGCGTCGCCGAAACGCCGCCGCAGTCGCGGGCACAAACACCACCGCATCGGCGCCGGACAACACACCGCCTAAGCGTTCGGGCGCCGCGACCTGGGCATGTAAGGCGGTGTCGTATAGCAGCTCTGCCAGATACGGCGCCAGGCGTCGCTCGCCCGCGCCTTTGTACGCTTTAATGATCCGCGGCAGCGGATGCGCGTAAACGGCACATGCCAGGCACCGGTCGAGTGCTTCGGCCATCGCCGAGGACGAACCCTCGACCGAGCACTCGGTGCACAGCAAGTCTCCAAACGGGGCGCCGCATCGAGTGCAGCTATGCCGCGGGTCGATGAGCGCAAGCGCCGCCAAGCAGTCTTGGCAAATAAGCGCGCCGGAGCGCTCGCAGCCGGCGCATCGCGTAGGCGACAACGCCTCAAGCGCCTCGTACGCCGCCAGCTCGGCAAACGGTAGCAATTCGTCCGCAAACGGCAGGATGCCGGCACCTTGCAGGCATCCCAACACATTCAAATATCTCTTCACGACACAACCCTCCCTACGTTCGGTCGCAGGGAGGGTTGTTGATTCAGTGCTATGGTACCCCGACGCGTTTGGGGTCAGGCAGGTTAAATCCGTTTGCGGGCGCTATTCGCCGGTAGGCGGTTGTGGTGCAGACGAAGACGGGGTCGAACCCTCGCCACCATCTTGACGCGGCTTGCGGGAACGACGACGGCGACGGCGCTTCTGGCCCTGGTCGGCCGAACCCTCGCCACCACGATCTTCGCGCGACTCGCGTTCGTCGCGAGCAGCGCCGCGCGCGGCCTTGGCAGCCGCCCCTCCGCCATCTCCGGGGCGACGACGCGTGACCTTGACCTCGCCATCCGAGACCTGATCGGCAACGGAGGGCACCGAGGGCTTTTGCTGCGTGCCCGAGGAATGGCGACGACGCGGACGCGGGGCGCGCTCGTCATCGTTGCGCTGCTTGCCACCCTTGTCGGCAGGCGTATCGGAACCCAAACCACCCTTGGGGGCGGCACCGGCTTCGCGAGCGGCTGCGGCGCGGAAGGCGTCCTCGCGCTCCTCGCTCGACAAATGGCGGCGGCGACGGCGCGTGGGATTCATGCCACCGCCGCGATTTTGCTGTTGAGGCTGCTGAGCTTCGCGCTCGCGGGGGGAATTCTTGCCTGCGGGAGCGGCCTCGCCGACATCGCCCGAGCCCGCGCGCTTGCGACGACGACGGCCACCGGCGGCCTCCTCGGCCTCAGGCGTTGCGGCATTGCCACGGCCCTTTCCGCGGCCACGACCCTCGCCCTGCCCCTGACCGGCGCGGGCATCGGAATCGGCATCGCGACGACGGCGCTTGGGCATCGACGTGCCAGCAAGACGGTCGGCGCTCGACAGGCCATCGCCCACGTCGACGCCGTTCTCGCGGTCGAGCTCCATGAGCGCCAGGCGCATCTCGGGCGACTCGATGCGCTCGAGCACGTCGCGCGTCACGCAGTCGGGGCGGCAGCTGCAGCCCTGCTCGGCGGCCTTCTTTTTGCAGCCCTCCGAGCAGGTCATATCAGCCAGGTTGACCTTAAAGACCTTGCCGTTCTCCAGGCGCAGCACCAGCTGCTCGCGCGGCGTGTCATATTCCTGAATACGCGCCTTGCCGAGCGGCGTATCGATAAGCATCTTCTTTTTGGGCGCGCGGCTCTTAAAGTCCTTGTAGGCCTCGAACTCGTAGCGCAGGCAGCACATCAGGCGGCCGCAAACGCCGCTGATCTTGGAGGAATTGAGCGACAGGTCCTGCTCTTTTGCCATGCGGATCGAGACGGGCTCAAACTGTCCGCCAAAGCGCGTGCAACAGAGCTCCTGGCCGCACTGGGCATAGCCGCCCACCAGGCGAGTCTCGTCGCGCACGCCGATCTGGCGCATGTCGACGCGAATGTGCAGCGTCGAGGACAGATCCTTGACGAGCTGGCGAAAATCGACGCGTTCCTCGGCCGCAAAGTAGAACACGGCCTTCTCGCCGCCAAACAGGTACTCCACGCCGACCGGCTTCATCTCGAGGTCGAGCTCCTTGACCAGGCGACGGAAATCGACCATGGCCTCGTCGCCCTGGATGGCCAGATCATCGGCAAGCTGCAGGTCGATGTCGCTCGCCACGCGCAGCACGGGCTTGAGCGGCTGGCCGATCTCGTCCTGCGGTACCTCGAAGGGATCGGCCGTGACCAGGCCGATCTCGGTTCCGCGCTCGGTGGAGCAGATGGCATAATCGGCCTCGAGGATATCCAAATCCTGCGGGTCGAACCACAGGTCGCGCGAGGCGTAGGTAAACTTAACGGGTACGACTAACGGCATTTCAGTGCCTTCCTGATATCGAACAGCATGACCTCGATGGCCAGCTGGGGAGTAACGTTTCTGGCGATGTTGCGCTCGGCGGTTGCGACCGCTTCGAGCGCCTGGGTGGCACCCGCAACATTGGTCGCGGCGGCAAGCCGACCGATCGTGTCGCGCACATCCTCGTTCACGACGTCGGCCGCCTCATCCTGAAGCGTCAGCAGCACGTCGCGCATGAGCGTCCGCGCGCTCGCCAGCGCTTCCATGATACCCGAACGCTCGCGTGCGTTGAGTTCGCGCTTGTTGCGGTCCTCAAGCTGCTTCAATGCTCCACGCGACAGGTAGTCGGCATTTTGCTCGAGCACCTTTTCCTGCGTTGATTTGACCTCGGCGAGCGGCGCCTTGACGGCGACGATGAGCGACTTGGCGCGACTGAGCACATCGGCCTCGTCAGCGGCGATGAGCGAGTCGATGGCACGGACCATCTGGCGACGGGCGTCCTGGCGCTCGGCGCTCTTGAGGAACTCGATACCACGCGTGGGGCTTCCCGCCACAGCGACGGCCATGCGGCAGCGCGCGGGATCCTGACCGGTGGCGCGACTCACGGCCTGAGCGGCCACAGTGGGCGACACCAGCCGAAACGGTACGCACTGGCAGCGGCTCACGATGGTGGGCAGCATCACGTCGGCCGAGGTGCCCAACAGGATGAACATGACGCCCACGGGCGGTTCCTCGAGCGTTTTGAGCAGCGCGTTGGCGGTGTTGGCGCGCAGCTGCTCGGCACGGTCGATGATGTAGACCTTTGCCTTGGCGCGGATGGGCGCCAGGGGCACGTCGTCGAGCAGCTCGCGGGTCTGCGCGATGAGGTAGCCCGTAGCGCTTTCGGGGGTGTAATAGTGCACGTCGGGGTGCGTATGGCGCGCGACGCGCACGCAGCTGTCGCACGAGCCACAGCCGTCCTGCTCGCACAGAAATGCCTGGGCAAGCGCCCATGCGGCGTCGAGCTTACCGGCGCCGGGCGCGCCCAAAAACAGGTAGGCGTGCGATGCACGGCCGCTGGAGACGGCGTTGGTCAAAAAATCGCGCACGCGCTGTTGGGTGTCGAGCTTGGCCAGCAGGCTTGCCTGAGCGGGGGCCATGTTACTCGGCCTCCTGGGCAAGCGCGGCGACGACAGCGTCTTGCGGAATGCCGAGACCGTACGCGCGAACCTGCTCGACCGTCTGCGCGAAGACCTCCTCGATGGGCACGGTGGCATCGATGAGCTTTACACGGTCTGGTTCCTCGGCAGCAATGGCACAAAATCCCTGATAGACGCGCTCCTGGAAGGCCATGCCCTTAGCCTCCATGCGATCGGCCGCACCGCGGGCCGCCATGCGCAGCGCCGCCTGCTCGGGCGTGATGTGATAGACGAGCGTGAGCGCCGGATGCGTACCGGCGACAGCCAGGTTGTTGGCATCGCGTACCATCTGACGGTCGAGACCATCGGCAAACGCCTGATAGCAGGTCGTGGAATCGTAGAAACGGTCGCACAGGACCACCTTGCCGGCAGCGAGGGCGGGAGCTATGACCTCGTGCACCAGCTGGGCACGCGCGGCCTCGTAGAGCAACAGCTCGCAGGTGTCGCCCATCGCCGTGTTGGCGGGGTCGAGCAGCAGGGCGCGAATCTTCTCGCCGATGGCGGTGCCGCCCGGCTCGCGCAGAGTTACGACCTGATAGCCAGCGAGGTCGAGCGCGCGGGCCAGCAGGCGCGCCTGCGTGGACTTGCCGGCACCGTCGACGCCCTCGAGCGTGATAAAGCTATGTTGAGCGGGCTCAAAAGCCATGGGCGCAACCCCTTCCTACAAGGTGCGTAAATGCAAGTTATAGCAACCAAGCCATGATACCCCAGCGTCCGGCGCACCCCAAATCGGGCCTAGTCATTGGAGCGGCAGTTAGGGACGTTCCTAAACTGCCGGCCAAAAAGGAACGTCCCCACCTGCCGGCCCTCTAAGTTGCGGTGAACTAGGGACTGAATACGCCTTCTGACAGCAAATACAATCCCTATTTCACCGCAAGTTAGGAGCGGACGCGAGCATTGATGGCGAAGGAAATGTCGCGCTCGAGGGCTAGGGCCTGTTCGCGTTCGAGGTCTTGGGTGAGGATTGCCAGCACGTAAGGGCGCTCGGCGTAGACGATTGCGGCATCGTGCTGAGCATTCGCCAGACTGCCCGTTTTGTGCGCAACCAAAACGCCGCCGGGAACGCCCTCGACAATACCGCGCGTATCTTCCTGAGCCAGCAGATATCCGCGCGCCCGCTCGCAGAGCTCGGGCGTCGCGATTGTCCCCGCCGCCAGCCGCTGCAACACGGCCGCAGCATCACGGGCGCTCGTATAGTTCTCGCGACCTTGTGCCTGGGCCGCAGCATCCATCATCAAACGAGCGAGCACGGTCTTTGTGACGCATGCGACAGGGCTTGCGCGGCATGACTATCCTCACACAACCAGTTGGGTCGGCGCGGCCCAACCGCACCTGAACCACCTTATAATCTAGCCAACACATCGAATGGAAGGAACCATCATGCCCCGGTTTTGCACCCACTGCGGCAAGCTTCTGAAAGACGGCGAGCGCTTCTGCACCAACTGCGGAACGCCGGTAACCGATGATGGCCAGGCCTCTCAGTCGCAAGAGGGTGCGCAGGCAGCCGAACATGTCGCCGCGTCCGATGCCGCCTTCGACACCGCCGCGACCACGGTTCAGCCTGCGCAGCAGCCCACGGCGACTCAGCCCCAGCAGGCGGACGTGACCGTGCATTCCGCCCATCAGCCCGCGCCCGCTCCCCAGCCGGAAGCTGGCGCGACGCAGCAATGGGCGACGCCAGCCGGCTCCGCGCCGCGGCAGCCCATACCGACCGCCACTCCGCAGGCCGGCGCCCCCGCTGCTCCCAAGAACAACAACGCGCTGCTCATCGGCATTATTGCCGTACTCGTTGTCGTGATTATCGCGCTGGTCGCATTCTTTATGATCAAGCCTTTCGACGAGGGCGCCGATGATACCAAGGGCACGACGATCGAAAAGGTCAAAATCGACCACGATGACGATGATGCCTCTGTTAAGGGCGACCCCAACAAGCTTGACGATGATGACGATGACGACGCCATCGGCGAGCAGAACATCTACGACCAGCTGAGCTCCTACTACAGCAGGCTCTCCGATCTTGACCAGCAGATCCGCGACTGCGCCACCACATTCAACACGTATTACCTTAAGGATGACCGCAGCTCGCGTCAGTCGGCCAGCGACACCGCCGAGGCGCTCGAGGATCAGATCGGCGCCCTCAAGGACGAGGTCGAGGACCTGGATGTTCCCGTCGACTCGCAGAACTACAGCTCGTGGAAAGACATCATCGCGCTCTACGACGACCTGGAGAATCGCATCGACGTCATTTGCGACGCTTGGGAAATCAGCCTTGAGTACTCCAGCCCCGCCAACCACAAGGATGAGATCGTGGCGCCGCTGGCGCGCGACAACGTAGCGGGCACCAACGACAACAAATACCGTCTGGACTTTGAGGACCGCTACCCCGGCGCAAAGCCCGTCGAAGTGAACTAGTCATTGGGGACGTTCTTAAACGACTAGTCATTAAAGAACGTCCCCAATGACTACCCAAAAAAACGAGCGAGGATCATGGGACCCTCGCTCGTTTTTTTGGCAATGTTTCGGCTGCGCCGTTACTTGTCGGCGGCTGTTTTCTTGGTAGTCGACTTCTTGGCGGTCGTCTTCTTGGCGGCAGTGGCTTTCTTAGCCGTCGTCTTTTTGGCCGCCGTTGTCTTCTTCGCCGTGCTCGCCTTGGTTGTGGTCTTGCGGCCGCGGGCGGGCTTCTTCTCCTTGGTCGGGCAATCCATGTTGACGCAGATACGCCACGGACCGCGCGCCGTATTGACCACCACGATGGGCGCGCCGCACTCGGGGCAGGTCTCGCCCGTCGCCTCGAGCTTACCACGCGCCGGCAGCGGATAGCTCACGCCGCAATCGTCATAGTTGGTACAGCGGATAAAGCGCTTGCCGCTCTTTTCGCTCTTGTGCGCGATCAGGTCGCCATGGCGTCCTGCCTCGGCACACACCTTGCACTCGCCCACCTTAAGATCGGGCTCATAGTTGGTGGGGCACGTCGGGTTCACGCAGATCTCGAAAGCCTTCTGGCGGAACGGCTGGCACTTAATGCGCGGCGCACCGCATTCGGGGCACACGGCAGCCTCGCCCTCGAGCGGGCTCACCTTGACGCCGCTCGGCACCGGATAGGTCACGTCGCAGTCGGGCCAGCCCATGCAGCCGATAAAGCTGCCGCGGGTCTTGGCACTCGTCTTCATGACCAGGTCCTTGCCGCACTTGGGGCAGGCGCCCACGCGCGCATCGGCCGTGACGGCGTCGCTGATGGCGTCGCCGAGCTCCTGCGTGTGTTTGAGCAGCTCGTCGAGCACGCCGGCCAGCAGCGCGCGCGAGTGCGTCACGACATGCTCTTCGGTGTCCTCGCCGCGCTCCACGCGGGTCATGTCGCCGTCGAGCTCGCTGGTCATATCGGGGCTCGTGATACGCGGGGCAAACTGCGTCAGCGCGTCGATGATGGCGATGCCCAGCTGGCTCGGCTCCACGGGATCGTTCTTGAGATAGCGCACGGCATACAGGCGCTCGATGATGCTCGCGCGCGTGGACTTGGTACCCAGGCCGCGCTTTTCCATCTCCTGCACGAGCTTGCCCTGGCTATAGCGCGCGGGCGGCTCGGTCTGCTTGGCCTCCAGCTTCATGTCGAACACGTCGACCGTGTCGCCCTGCTCCAGCGGCGGCATCTGCTCGTCGCGCTTAAGGCCGTACGGGTAGGCCTCACGGAAACCCGGAGTCACGAGCACATCGCCCGAAGCCACGAACGGCTCGCCGTTCACATCGAGCTCGAGCTTGGTGTTCTCGATGGTCGCGGGACCCATAAGCGTCGCCAGGAAGCGGCGGGCGATGAGGTCGTAGAGCTTGCGCTGGCCGCCATCGAGCGTGGACGGATCGCCCTCGCCCGTGGGGTAGATAGGCGGGTGGTCGGTGGTCTCGACTTTGCCGCGCGTGGGCTTCATGGGGCCGGCGAGCACCTTTTTGCATACGGGCGCCAGCGCCGGGTTAATCTTTGCCAGGTCGCTTACCACGGCGCCCAGATCGAGCGTCGCGGGGTACACGGTGTTGTCGACACGCGGGTAGCTGATGAGACCGGCCATGTAGAGGGACTCGGCGATGCGCATCGTACGCGCAGGCGAGATGCCCTCGGCCGCGGCGGCAGCCTGCAGCGAGGTCGTCGCAAACGGCGTGGGCGGCTGCTGCTTACGCGAGCGCTTGGTCACCGCGGCAACGGTAGCCGTCTTGACGCCGTCGACGTGACCGTACGCCGTCTCGGCAGCATCTTTGTCGGTAAAGCGCGCCGTCTTGTGCGCGATCTTAAAGCGATCGTCCTCGGCAGCGCCCTGCGCGGCACCCATGCCGCGAATCTGCCAATAGTCCTCGGGCACAAACGCCATGCGCTCGCGCTCGCGCTCGACCACCAGGGCAAGCGTCGGCGTCTGCACGCGGCCGGCAGAGCGCACGTTACCAAAGCCGCCAAACTTGGCGAGCGTCAGGTAACGCGTGAGCACCGCGCCCCAAATGAGGTCGATGTGCTGGCGGCTCTCGCCGGCGTCGGCCAGATTCTGGTCGAGCGAGACGAGATTATCGAAGGCCTGCGTGATCTCGGCCTTAGTAAACGAAGAATACTGGGCGCGGGCGACCGGCAAGTCCGGCGCAACCTCACGCACCTTGTTGAGGGCGTCCGAGCCAATCAGCTCGCCCTCGCGGTCGAAGTCCGTGGCGATAATGACGCTGTCGGACTTTTTAGCGAGGTTCTTGAGCGAACGAATGAGCTCCTTCTCGGCCGGTAGCTTAATGACGGGTGCCCAGGTGAGGTAAGGCAGGCTCTCGAGCTTCCAGCCCTTGATGGAAATGCCATCGGCAAGGAACGGCTTGCGCTTGGTGTCGTACGGCGGGCGGGCCAGGCCATCGGGCATATCGGCCGGCAGCATCTCACCGTCCTCGGTCACCGAATACCAACCCAGCTTTTTATCGAACAGCACGCTGTCGCAAAAATCGGGCGCCAGGATGTGACCAGCAAGGCCGATGGTCACGCACTCCTCGCCCTTCCACTCAAAACGGTAGATGGCGGTGTTGTACACCTTGTCCTTTTTGGGCTTGCCCGTAGACAGACGCTCGGCGATCTGACGCGCGGCGTCGTTTTTCTCGGCGATGATGAGCTTCAAAAGAGGCTCCTATCTCGTATCTCTGCGGCTACGCCCGCCCGTATGGCGGCCGACTTACGCCCTTGCTTGCTCAATCTGCCCGATGAGCCAATCGCACCAGGCATCCATGCCCTCGCCCTTTCGCGCGCTCACGGCAAACCGCGGCGCCTGCGGATTGAGGTCATCGAGTGTCTTAGTATACCTATCCATGTCAAAATCGAAAGCCGGGGCCACATCGACCTTGTTGAGCAGCTGTGCGCCGGCGTGTTGGAAGATGCCCGGGTACTTGATGGGCTTGTCGTCGCCCTCGGGCACCGAGAGGATCATGATGGACAGGTTCTCGCCCAGGTCAAAGTCAACTGGGCAGACCAGGTTACCCACGTTTTCGATAAAGATGACGTCAATGTTTTCCAGACCCACCGCCTGGTCGAAGGCGTCGACGGCCTCCATGATCATGTTGCCCTCGAGGTGGCACAGGCCACCCGTGTTAATCTGGATGGCGGGCATGCCGGCTTCCTTCATGGTGATCGCGTCGACGTCCGAGGCGATATCGCCCTCGATGACGGCGCAACGCAGGCCCGCCTTGTCGCGCAGGCGCTCGTTGGTGCCCAGAATCGAAGTGGTCTTGCCCGAGCCAGGGCTCGACAGCACATTGACCACATAGGTGTTTGTCTCATTAAATCTCTGACGCAGCTGATCTGCCAGGCGCTCGTTGCGCGACAGAATCGGCGATGCGATATCAATCGTTTTCTCGGCCATATTCGGCACTCCTTAACTTCTAACATTTTTACCCCGTTCCCAGGTGGCTGGTGGGCTAATCGTCGGGGGTTTCGATTTCGATACTGGCGATGTCGAGCTCGCGGCCGTGCAGCAGGCGCACGTTGGCGCCGCCACATTGGGGGCAGCGGCAATGGAAACGGTCGTGCTCAAAGACCTCTCCGCAGTCCAGGCACTCGCTTTGTGGATGGACTTCCTCCACGGCAAGCTCGCAGTCGCACGTGAGCGGGTCCTCGTCGCGAAACGTTTCCCACGCAAAATCGAGCGCCTCGCGCACGACCTCGGTCATATCCCCGATACGCAGCGTTACCAAAACGGCGCGCGAGGCCCCCGCCCCACGCGCCGCGCGAATCACTGTATCGAGTATGCCGTTGACAATGCCAACCTCGTGCATACCGATTTACTCCTCGTCGTCCTCGTCGTCCGAGAACAGGTCCAGACGGCTCACGAACAGGCCCTCCTTGCCCTCGCGCGCGGTGATGACCACGCGGGCGATGGCGAGCGAGATCTCGTAGAGCGAAAGCAGGGCACCGTACATAAGGCCCAGCGTGACGGGCGAGCCGTCGGGCGTGATCACAGCCGAGCCCACGAGCAGGCCAACGTATACGTAACGCCATGCACTGCGGAAAGCCGCGTAGGACACGATATGGAAGACGGACAGGTAGAAGATGATGAGCGGCAGCTCAAACGCCACACCAAAGCCGATCATAAAGAGCAGCTCCATGTTGACGTAGTTCTCCAGGTCGGGCAGCGCCGTAGCGACGGCCGAGGTCTCGCCGATGAGCCACTCAAAGCCCGCCGGGATGATGATGAAGTAGCAGAAGATGGCACCCAGGAAGAACAGAACCGTCGAGGCGAGCACCGTGGGCACAACCCACTTGCGCTCGTTGGGGCGCAGTGCCGGCAGGAAAAATGCCAGGATCTGCCAGATGATCATGGGCGTGCACATGACCACGGCCATCTTGATGGCCAGCGAGAAGCGCAGGCCAAAGCCGCCGAGCGTGGTGGTGATGTAGAACTTACCGTCCGGCACAAAGGAGCGGATGGGGTCTTCCAGGATATCGAGCACCACAGGCGTGGCGAAATACAGCACGATAGCGGCGGCAAACACCGATACGACCACGATAGTCAGGCGGCGACGAAGCTCTCCCAGGTGATCGAAGAGCGGCATGCGCGCAGGTCCGATCGGCATTACTCATCGCCTCCCTTCGGGGCGTCGGCGGCAGCAGCCTCGGCATCGTCCTCGACCTCGAGCTCGCGAGCGAGCTGGTCGACGACGGCCTTGCGTTTGCGGGGACGACGGGCGTAGAGGTCAGCCGTCGTGGGCTCTGCCGGCTCGGGCTCGGGCTCTGCAGCAGGCTCGGGCTCGACGGCAGCAGCAGGCTCTGTACCCTCGGCCTCATCAACAGCGCCTTCGCCCTCAGCAGCACCCTCGCTTGCGGCCTTCTCGGCAGCAAGACGGGCGCGACGCTCGGCAAAGGTCTCCTTCTTGGCGGGCGCTGCCGTCTCGGCGGCATCCTCGTCCGCATCGGAATCGTCGTCGGTCGCAGCGGCCTTCTTGGGCTTGACCGGGGCCGACGCGGCCTCGCTCACCGGATCGATAATCTCGGACTGAACAACGGCCGTCATCTTTTCCTGCGTCTCGCGGAACTGACGGATGGCACGGCCGATCGTGCGGCCCATCTGCGGGAGCTTATCCGGGCCAAACAGCAAAAAGCCGAAGACCACGATGATCGCGAGCTCACCCTCTCCAATACCAAACACACATACCTCCAAGGCTCGATGTGAGTCGAGCCCGCACCGCGCCATTCGGCCGGAACTCGTCTATTCATTCGGTCAAGTATAGCGCCCGGACGCCAAAACGTCCGAGCGCATCACAAACATATGCCAAACGGCACGCCCTTTTGGGGGCAAAGATTATGCAGCGGTGATCGAAATCTCCTGGTCGACGCCCAACAGCTGAACCACGCGCATCACCGGGGGCTGCACGTTGACGCAGCTAAAACGCTTACCATGATCAGCTGCGTGGTGTGCGGCGCCCACAAGCACGCCAATGCCCGTCGAATCGATGTAGCTCACCTGGGCAAAATCGAGCTCAACGGCCTCAGTGGGCTGCTCGAGCGCCAGGTCGATGGCATTGCGCAGGCTATCGGCGTTAGAGATATCGATCTCACCGGTCACCTTAATGGTGTAGAGCTCTGGCGTGGGGTTGGTGGAAATACCCAAATCCATGTATACGCTCCTTTACGTATCGAAAGTGCGGATAGTACTAGGCGCGGACTTGCGGGGCCCTACGCGTTAGGCGCGCTCGGCACGCGCAAGCTCGGCAGCGACGAGCTTGACAGCCAGCACCAGCACATCGAGCGCGGCCTCCAGGTCCTCGACCGTGGGATAGCTCGGCGCGATGCGGATGTTGGTGTCGCGCGGATCCTTGCCATAAGGCCAGGTGGCACCAGCCGGCGTGAGCTTGACGCCCAGGTCGGCACAAAGCGCGGCGACCTTCTGGGCCGAGCCCTCGGGGCCATCGAAACTCACAAAGTAGCCGCCATGGGGATGAGTCCAAGTGGCGCAACCCGTGTTGCCCAAGCCCTCGGTGAGCTTGCACTCGACGGCCTCAAAGCGCGGGCGCAGGAACTCGGCATGCTTTTTCATGTGCTCCTTGACCGCCTCGATGGTGGGAAGGAAGCGCACGTGACGCAGCTGGTTGAGCTTGTCGGCGCTGATGAGGCCGGCCTTCAGGCGCTTGGAGAACTCGGCGATAACCGCGGGGCTCGCACCAATAAAGCCGATGCCGGCGCCCGGGAAGGTGATCTTGGACGTCGAGGCAAAGGCCACCACGCGATCCTCGGTGCCCGCCGCGCGAGCGAGGTCAAAGATATTTGCGAGCTCGTCGGTCTCGTCGTACAGGTCGTGCACGCAGTAAGCGTTGTCCCAAAAGATGCGGAAATCGGGCGCGGCCGTGGGCATCTCGACCAGGCGGCGCACAGTGTCCTCGCTAAAGGTGATGCCCGTGGGGTTGGAATACTTGGGCACGCACCAGATGCCCTTGATGGAATCGTCGGCGGCAACCAGGCGCTCAACCTCGTCCATGTCGGGGCCGTTGTCGGTCATCGCGACGGGGACGTTCTCGATGCCCAAGTCGGCGGTGATGCCAAAGTGGCGATCGTAGCCGGGAACGGGGCACAGGAACTTGACCTTCTTGCCGTCGTGCGCGGCCTCGTAGGCGTCCCAGGGCTCGCTGCCGCACGAGCCGCAACGCCAGAACATACCGGCGATGTCATGCTCAATCAGCAAACTCGACGAGCCCAGCACGAGCGTCTGCTCGGCAGGGCACCCCAGGAACTCCCCCGCTAGCTTGCGTGCCGAGGGAATGCCCTCAAAGCAGCCGTAGTTGGAGCAGTCGACGTTGCCGTCGTGCAGATCGGCATCGGCATTGAGGATATCGAGCATAGGTCGAGAGATGTCCACCTGGGAGGGCGACGGCTTGCCGCGGGCCATGTCGAGCGCCAGGCCCTTGGCCTTGACCTCGGCGACCTCGGCTTTGAGCGCCTCGATGGCGGCATCGAGTTCGGTGGTTTCCATCTTCTGGTAGATCGTCTGCATGGGTGCGACCTTTCGCGAAGCGGTACGTTGCAGTTCGTCTAAGTATAGACCGCCACCGCCACAACGGTATGAAGCCGTGATAGATTAAGTTCATCGCAATGAATTACGAATCGCCGCGCATGGCGGCGTGGGGCGCCCAAGGAGGCACTATGGAGTACGGATCGTTCCAGGCCGAGGAATTCGGTGACCTGCAACGCCTGGTCGACGGGCTGTTTTACGACCGCCACGCCATCGATCGCCTGGATCTGATCGTACAGGCCGAAATCTTGGACCTGGCACCCGATCTCATGGAAATCGTCAACCTGCTACCGCCCGGCTATTATGACCGACAGTCACTTTGCGACCAGCTCAACTCCGCCTTGGCCGCCCACGGCTGGGGCGCCGTCTACGGCACCGTGGAATAAGCCTCAAGGCCGACGATTTGGCCCGTTTCCCGACCCTGGCGAGGCTCGTTTTAGGGCTTGCGGCCAAAAAAGGGCAAATATGAGTACTGTTACCTTTTTAGTAGCAGCGATTCTTGGCCGTAATCGGCAAAACTGGACTTGAAATTCCCTAATCACCGTCAGCTAGCGCCAAATTGGAAGTCGATGGTCACTCATTAACGTACAGTTCTAATAACTTTGTTCATTATTTTCCACACCTAAAATGAAACGCCGTTTGTGACAGTACTCACAAACGGCGTTTTTTGACCACGGGGTATCTGGCAGGTGGCCAGTAGCACCCGGATCCGAGTTTCGAACGCATCCAAACCGGTTCTGGTGTCTTTTTTCGAGTTTTTACTCACCCTTGGGCGCGGGGTGTTTGCAGACCACGCTCATGTAGATCATGCCGAGCACGGCAGCGGTGACCGAACCGGCAAGGATGGCGGCCTTGGCAGCCAGAACCTCAAACTGAGCCGTCGGGAAGGCAAGGCCGCTGATGAGAATCGACATGGTAAAGCCGATGCCGCCCAGAATACCCACACCGGCAATCATGTGCCAGTTGACATTGTGCGGCAGCTCGCAGGCCCTAAGCTTAACCAGGGCAAACGTCATGCCAAAGATACCGATTGGCTTGCCCAGCAGCATGCCAAAGTACACGCCGAGCGTCACCGGGTCGGAGAGCAGCGTGCCCATGTCCACGCCCACTAGGCGAACCTGTGCGTTCACGAACGCAAAGATTGGCAGAATCACAAAGTTAACCGGCGTGGAGATCAGACGCTCCATGCGGATGAGCGGCGGGGTCACGCGGTGCATGACGCGCTCGACCTTGGTGGTCGAGACGGTAAAGTCATGCTGGCCCAGGATGTGTGCCTCATCGTCGTAGCGGTCATCGAGCAGCGGCAGGCACTCGCCCAACCAATCGGTGAGGTTATCGAGCTTGACGCCGCACTTGGCCGGGATGGTAAAGGCCAAGATGACGCCAGCAAGCGTGGCATGCACGCCGCTCTTGAACATGCAGAACCACAACAGTAGACCCAGTACCGAATACGGGGCAAGGCGGTAATGCTGCGTCTTGTTGAGCCACACGAGCGCGCAGGTCACAAGCGCGGCGGCGCCCAACCAAAACGGATTGGGGCTCTGACCGTAGAAGATGGCGATGGCGGCGATGGAGATGAGGTCGTCGGCGATGGCGAGTGTCGAGAAGAACACGCGCACTCCGTTGGGCACGCGATTGCCCAAAAGCGACAGCACGCCCAGCGCAAAGGCAATATCGGTTGCCATGGGGATGGCCCAACCGTTGCGGGCGCCGGCATGGTTAAAGATCAGGTAGATGCAGGCGGGAACGACGACGCCGCCAACGGCCGCCAGCATGGGAAGCATGGCCTGACGCGGATTCTTGAGCTCGCCGACCGTCATCTCGTACTTGAGCTCAATGCCCACCAACAAAAAGAAGATCGCCATGAGGAAGTCGTTGACGAAAAGCTCGACGGAAAGGCCAGCCGTCAAATGCCCCAGGCCCACATACAGCGGGGTCTCCAAAAAGTGATGGATGGCCTCGTAGGCATCGGTATTGGCGCAAATGACGGCGGCGATGGCGGCGCAGACCATGACGGCGGCGGAAATCGTGCCGTTCTCGGCGATGCGCTCCCAGATGTCGTGACGCTCAAAGCGCTTGCGCTCACGAACGTTGAACAGCTGCTCGGGTGCTGCCATGGGCGGCTCCTTTCACGGGAGGGTTCCCGTCTTAAAAAAGCACGGCCCGCCCAAGTGGCGGCGCCGCGCTCCAACGTATTACGCTTGTATCTAGCCTACCCTGCACGACAAGCACGCAGGCGTGGCCGAAAAGCGGAACCACAGGTTGAACATTATTTGCCCAACGGCACGGGCACGCCTGTCCAAGAGACGACGCGGCGTCGTGCACAAAAACGACCGGAGCGCGGGGCGTCCGCGGTCCGGTCGTGGCGTTTGGTCAAAAGAACCTAGCAGGCGGCCATGATGGGGGCAGCGACCTGCTTCTTACGGGAGAGGACGCCCGGCATCCAGACGCCGTCGTGCTCGTCGGCAATGCCCAGGCCCTTCTGAGCAGCCTCGGTCTCGCCCTCGAGCAGGACCTGCGAGCCCTCCTCCATGATGTCGGTGATGCACAGGACAATGCCGTCAGTACCCTTCTCGGCGGCGTAGGCACGCATGGCCTCGCGGATCTCGTCGATCATGCCGAGCGCGCGGCTCTTGTCGACGGTCTCGTACTGGCCGATGAGCAGCTTCTTGCCGGCGGGCTCGAACATCTTGATGTCGTTGCCGACCATCTCGGCTGCGGTGAAGGAGCCGGACGGACGGGTGAGGAAGACCTCCATGCCAAACTTGACCGGGTCGACGCCCACCTGCTCGCCGAGCTTGGCGGCGACGGCGCGGTCGACATCGGTGGTGGTGGGGCTCTTGAGCATGAGCGTATCGGTCATCATGGCCGAGAGCAGCAGCTTGGCCTGAACGTCGGAAAGCTCAACGCCGAGCACGCCGGCGATCTTGGTGACGATGGTGCAGCTGGAGCCCCAGGGCAGGCAGATGTAGTGCAGCGGGCCGGCGGTCTCGAAGTCGCCGATGCGGTGATGGTCGACGACGCCAAAGACCGTGGCGTCCTTAAGGCCGGCGACGGACTGGGCGGACTCGTTGTGGTCGGTGAGGACGACGAGCTGACCGGCCTCGACGGACTCGATCACGCGGGGCTCGGCAATGCCGGCGTCGGCGAGCAGCTTGGCGGACTCTGCCGGAAGCTGACCAAGGGCGCAGACCTCGTAGGTGTTGCCGGCATACTCAACCTGATTGAGCAGCTGGGACAGGACGACGGCGCTCATGATGGCGTCGTTATCGGGATTCTGGTGACCAAAGACAAGAACGTTTGCCATGGATATCCTCCACTTGATATGTGTACTTGGACGTAGCTATGGTAGCACGCCGATGCCGAGCCTTCGCAGACGGAAGGGCCACGGCACAATTTGGGGCGATCCTGGGGGGCGACGTCTGTCCCCCTTGTACCACTCGCCATCCTGCTCCGACTATTTACCGGCGGCACGCAGGGCTACGTAGGCGGCACCGATGATGCCGGCGTCGTTGCCGAGCGAAGCGACCTTAATGGGCGTCTCGCGCGAGGCGGAAAGCGCGTAGCGCTGGAAGTGCTCACGAACGGCGTCGAGGTAGACATCGGCCGAAGCGGACGCGCCGCCACCGATCAGGAACACCTCGGGGTCAACCACGTTGGCAATAAGCGCCAGAGCACGACCGAGATAGTCGGCCATGGTATCGGCTGCGGCAAGCGCAAGCTTATCGCCCTCGCGGCAGGCTTGGAACACGTGCTTGGAATCGGAGGGACCGGTGAGCTCGATGGGCTCGACGCCCGCCTTCTTGCACTCGGCAAGGTAGTTGCTCACCACGCCGGTGGCGCTGGAATACTGCTCCAGGTGGCCATGGCCGCCGCAGCCGCAGGCGCGCTCCTCAGCCGGGTTCAGGCACATGTGGCCAATCTCGCCGCCGGCGCCCACAACGCCCGATACCACGTCGCCGTTAACGATAACGCCGCCGCCCACGCCGGTACCGATGGTGACCATCACCACGTTCTGCACGCCCTTGGCAGAGCCGAGCCAGGCCTCGCCCATGGCAGCGGCGTTGGCATCGTTCTCATACTTAACGACCGCGTCGGGGCAGTGCTCCTGAATGGCGATCCTCAGCTCGGGCAGGTTAATGGCAATGTTGGCCTTGACCTTGGCATCGCCCGACGCCGGGATGGGGCACGGAACGGCCAGGCCAATGCCCGCCACAAAGGCGCGCGGAATCTGGGCCTTGGCGACCACCTGGTCGATAGCCTCGGTCACCGCGGCAAAGCCCGCAGCGTCAACGATGGGAGGCGTGGGCACGCTGGCCTTGGCCAGCAGGTTTCCGTCCTCGTCGAACAGACCCTCCTTAACCGAGGTACCGCCGACGTCGATGCCGATGTAATACTGCTTGGGTTCCATAGGGGCCCACCTTTCTCGTTTAATCATTGCCTGTATGGTACCGCTCCCAAAGCAAAAACCTACCAAAAAGGGACAGGTTTGTTTTGGTAGGTTCTATCCGGGGAAGCGCAGAGTACGGGATTCGGTTCGCTGGGTGCTATATCGATTCGGCCCCGTCCTCGGAACGATCATTTCTCAACACGACACTACTCAGATGTTGATCATTTAAAACGCTCTAATTTTGCAAGCAGAGCGAGTTTTTATTTTGTCTTTCTCGAACTTTTCAACAACTCAATAGAGATACTTAGGTATTGACTATACTTTCTTTTATTCTCAATCAGGTCGGAAAGGAGGTTCCATGATTCCCAAATACGAGGCGATAGCTGCAGATATCCGTCGAAGCATCGAGGACGGCGCCCTTAAGCCGGGCGATAAGTTGCCCACCGTCGTTGAGTTCTGTGAGCTCTATAGCGTTTCCAAAATCACCGTCAAACGAGCGATTGAGCAGATCACCGAGGAAGGCCTTATTACCAGCCGGCGTGGATCGGGTACCTACGTTAAGGACACGGCGGGGCTTCCCGGCCAGGCGTTTTTCCAGGGCAAGAACGACCGCGCCCAGGGCTTTTCATATGCACATCGCGGGGAAAAGGTGACCTCGGTGGTCTACGATTTCTCGATTGTCAATCCGCCGGCGGACGTCGCCGCCCAGCTGGGAATTGCCGAGGATGACTTCGCCTATCACATCGTTCGTGTGCGCCAGGTCGATGAGAAGCCCATCGTTATCGAGTACACCTATATGCCAATCGAACTGATTCCGGGCCTTAAAAAGAAAGACCTATACGGATCGGTCTACAGCTTCATTCACAAGCAATGCGGGCTGAAGATTTCAAGCTTCCACCGCACTATCCGTGCTGTAGCGGCAACCGAGGAAGAGGCTGAGCGCCTGGACACCAAACCCGGCTCTCCCCTGCTCGAGCTCAGCCAGATTGGCTTTTTGGATAGCGGCACTGCTTTTGAGCATTCGATCTCGCGCAACGTTGGCGACCGCTTTGAGCTGCACAATGTAACGTTGGCATAGGTTTTTGTAGTTTTGTAGTCATGCGGACGCTCATTATGTTTAGAAGGGGCGACCGCACAACACCATGGGAGTATGAACATGTCCGATTTGATTAAACTGACGCCGATCTTCCACGAGAAGATCTGGGGCGGCCGCCAGCTCGAAACCGTATTTGGCTACGACATTCCCGAGGGCCCCATCGGTGAGTGCTGGGCCATCTCGGCCCATCCCAACGGCGACTGCCAGATTGCGGAGGGCCCGTATGCCGGTCACACGCTGTCGTGGCTGTGGGCCGAGCACCGCGAGCTCTTTGGCAACTGCGAGGGCAAGGAGTTCCCGCTGCTCATTAAGATTCTGGACGCCAAGGACGATCTTTCGATCCAGGTTCATCCCAACGACGAGTACGCCGCCGAGCACGAGAACGGCAGCCTGGGCAAGACCGAGTGCTGGTATGTGCTGGACTGCGAGCCCGGCGCCTCGATCATCGTCGGCCAGCGCGCGCATGACCGCGCCGAGGCCGCACAGATGATCGAGGAAGGCCGTTGGGACGACATGCTCAACGTGTTGCCGATTCACAAGGGCGACTTTTTCCAGATCGATTCCGGCACTGTGCACGCCATCAAGACCGGCACGCTCATTTTGGAGACGCAGCAGTCGAGCGATGTGACGTATCGCCTGTACGACTACGACCGTCCGGGCACCGACGGCAAACTGCGCCCGCTGCACATTGAGCAGAGCCTCGACTGCATCAACTTTAACGCGCAGGCACCGACCGATGGCATGGTGACCGCGCCCGAGGTGGGCGGCGTGACCGAACTCGAGTCTAACTCCTGCTACACCGTCGATCGCGTACGTGTTGACGGCAACAAGACCCTCGACCAGCGCTGGCCCTTCATGTGCCTGTCGGTCATCGACGGCGAAGGCACCGTCTGCGGCGACCCCGTCCACAAGGGAAGCCACCTGCTGGCTCCGAGCACCGTCACCTCCATTGACCTCGAAGGCAAGATGGAACTGATCATCTCGCACCTGTAAGCCACCGGTCCCCGAGCGTTCGCCGGGACGGGGTGCGGGGTTTGGGACAACAAGCTAAAAAGCAACAAGGGACTCCCCCGCTCAAATACGGGAGAGCCCCTACTCACATCTATTTTTCTATCAGCCCACCCGGTTCTCCAGATCAAAAAGCGAACGAGCAAAGCGACGTTCGTCCAGCAACGTTACCCAAGGACCTGGGCGGGCGTATAGGGCAACATCGATCGCGAGTTCCGCACGCAAAGGAGGCCACTTAATGTGGCCTCCGTCTTGCGCAGGACTGCCCGAGCAGGCGACCAAAGCCCCCGGCGCGCCCGCCTAGCCGGATGTACGGGTTTTCCAGGTGCGGCAGATCGGCCTGAAAGAGGAGGGCATAGACCTTGAGGTCATGCCCGACGATTGAAGGCCGAGGTGCCGTGCCTGGGAAAGCCGCCTAGGTCAGTTTCACTATAGGTGCAAAACCTTTCATAAGCTTTTTGGTCTGGCCGGTCTTTTCGAATTGGACCTCGATCATGTCTCCGGCGACCGAGATCACGGTACCCGTGCCAAAGGTCTTGTGGCTCACGGTATCGCCCACGGTAAAGTCCTGCGATGCGCTGGCGCGATCGACCTTGCGCTCCACCGTCGGCGACACCTTAGAAGACGACTTTTTGGCTCGCGGCGCGCCCGAGCCAAAGGTCGAGGCAACACGGCCGGCATCAGGCGAGACCCCACGATGGCGCTCGGTCCCATAGCTACTGCCGCCAAAGAAATCGTCAAAGCTCGATCCGCCACGCGAACCGGAACCGCCGGTCGAGCGCGTATGCGAACCGAATACCTTGCCGCCGTACATATCCGAGCCCATGCCCGATCCAAAGATGCCGTGTCGGTCGCCGCGCTTCTCCCAGCCCGTGCCCTCAAAACCGGCAGAACCGATACCGCTAAACTCGATATCCTCAAACGGTATCTCGTTGAGGAAGCGCGAGCGCGGGTTGGCAGAGGTCGAGCCGTAGGTGCGACGCGTTGCCGCATAGGTCAAGAACAAGCGCTTACGGGCGCGCGTGATAGCGACGTAGGCCAGGCGACGCTCCTCCTCGAGCTTACCCGGGTCATCGCTGCCGCCAAAATCGTGCACGTGCGGGAAGATACCCTCCTCCATGCCGGCCACGAACACCGCCGGGAACTCCAGGCCCTTGGCGGAGTGGATGGTCATCATAGTGATGGCATGCGTCTCGCCGGCCAGGGAATCCAAGTCGGAGCGCAGGGCCAGCCACTCCATGAGTGCCGGCAGCGCCTTGCAGGTGAGCGGACCGTAGGTGCGCTCGATCTCGTCGGCATGCACGGCACCCGCCGGCAGCTCTGTCGGCGCGGCATACGCGTTGCCCGCGATGGCGGCGGCCAGGGCATCCTGCGGCGAGAGCGCCGGGGCGGCTAGGCTATCGAGCGGATTGGAGCCCGCGGCGTCACGGGCGCCGACGAGCGCCTCAAACGAGGATGCCGGGGCGGACGGCCCTGGCTCGGGCGCGGGCGCACTCACCACGACGGGCTCGGACTCGACGCCGGCAGGCACATCGGCAACACCGGCTGCACGCAGCTCTTCCAAGCTCTCGAGCGTACCCTCGATATCCTCGTGCGTCTCCTCAAATTCGGCGGCGACGCCCAGGAATTCCTGGATGTTCTCGGCGCGGCTCTCGGACTCCATGGTGCCCTCGGCGCGGAAAGCCTGCAGCAGGCCCGTCTTATCGACGATCATCTCGACAACATCCTTGAGCTCGCCGTCCATGCGGCGACCCTCGCGCACCAGCGACACAAAGTTCGACAGGCCATTGCGCACCTTGGCGCTAAACATGCCCGTCTCGGCGCACGCGATCTCGCAGGCTTGGAAGAACGAGCAGCGGTTGTCGCGCGCCAGCTGTTCGATCTTTTGGATCGAGGTGGAGCCGATGCCGCGGCGCGGCGTATTGATGACGCGTTTGACGCTCATCTCGTCGGCCGGGTTCACGATCATCTTGAGGTAAGCCATGACGTCGCGGATCTCGGCACGGTCGAAGAATCGCGTGCCGCCCACGATCTTATAAGGCACGCCCGCGCGCAGGAACATATCTTCGAGGATACGCGACTGGGCGTTGGTGCGGTAGAACACGGCGATGTCGTCGTAGCTCGTGCCCTTGGCGTGCAGCTTTTCGATCTCGCCGGCAATCCAGCGACCCTCGTCGCGCTCGTCACTCGCCTGGAAGGCCTGAATCTTCTCGCCATCGCCCTCGGCCGTAAACAGGCGCTTGTCCTTGCGCTGCGAGTTGTGGCGCACCACGGCGTTGGCGGCGCTCAGGATATGGCCCGTGGAGCGGTAGTTCTGCTCCAGCTTAACGGTCTTGCAGTTTTTAAAGTCCTGCTCAAAGTCCAGGATGTTGGTGATGTCGGCGCCACGCCAGCTATAAATGGACTGGTCATCGTCGCCCACGACCATAAGGTTTTGGTACTTGGCGGCCAGCAGGTTGGCGATTTCATACTGGACGTGGTTGGTGTCCTGATACTCGTCGACGCTAATGTAGCGGAAGCGCTCCTGGTACTTGTCGAGCACCTCGGGACGGGTGCGCAGCAGCTCGAGCGCGCGCACGAGCAGGTCGTCGAAGTCCATCGCGTTGGCGGCGCGCAGGCGGCGCTCCAGCTCCAGGTAGACCTGCGCGGCCTTTTTGTCGTTGGGGCTATCGGCGCTCTTGAGCATGTCCTCGGGCCCGATCATAGCGTTTTTGGCCGAGCTGATCTTGCTGCGGATCATGTTGATGGGGAACTGCTTTTGCTCGATGCCGAGCGCCTGCATAATGTCGCGCACCATGCGCTTTGAGTCATCGTCATCGTAGATGGTGAACTGACCGGTGTAGCCCAGCAGGTCGGCGTCCTCGCGCAGCATGCGCACGCACATGGCATGGAAGGTACACACCCACATGCCGCGGGTGCCGCTGGGAATGAGCGCTGCCAGACGCTCGCGCATCTCGGCCGCGGCCTTATTGGTAAACGTGATGGCAAGAACCTGCCAAGGCTTAACACCCAGGTCGCCGAGCATATGTGCGATGCGGAAGGTCAAGACGCGGGTTTTGCCCGAGCCGGCACCGGCGAGCACCAGCAACGGGCCCTCGGTGGTCAGAACTGCCTCACGCTGGGCGGGATTAAGGCTGTCAATGTCGACGAACGGCTTGGCGGGCTTGGGCGCCGGCGCGGGAGCGTCGTAGATGTCGAGCGGGACGAGCTCGGGCTCCGGCGCTGCAGGGGCGGTGTATGCATCGAGCGGCACGGGTTCCGGCGCGGGCGGCACGGGTACCGCGGCATTCTTTTCCCAGGGCAAGGGCTGGGTCATGGGCGACTCCTCATCTGACGGACGGCGCGCCTGCGGGCGGCGCCATAGTTTGAGCCGTACCAGTATACCGAGCCGCGCGGACACCGACGTAAATCACACCGCGACTCCGTCCGCCGCCACCACCCAAGCATCACCAAATAAGTTGCGGTGAAATAGTTCCTGAAACCAGCCTCCTGGCCCCAAACAGGAACTATTCCACCGCAACTTCGATTGGCTCAGAGGTATAGAATATCTACCATTTCTACCCCGTCCCCAAATGGCAGGAGGGTTGCTGTGAAGCATAGGGTGCTCTATTACATGGTCGACGGTTCGACCGAGGCGGGCCAGGCGGCGCTCGACACAATCGAAGGTGGCAATCAGATTGAGCTGATGGGCTGCGCGCATGAACCCAATGTCTGCCCCACCGCCGAGCAGCTGGCCGGCTGCGAGGGCTTTGTCGGCGAGTTTGGCCCCGTCGATGATGCATGTGCCGACGCCATGGCCGCCACGGGGATGCGTATCGTTTCGAACATGTCCATCGGCCTGAACCACGTTGCTGTCGACCGCCTTGCCTCACACGGCATCACCGTCACCAACTGCCCCGGGTATTGCTCGGACGACGTCGCTCAGCACGCCATCGCTTTAATGCTTGACCTGATGCGCCAAGTTACGTTCCTCAACCGCGACGTGCGCGACGGCATCTGGAATCCGATGGGTGGCTACATCATGCACCGCACGCAGGGCCGTACACTGGGGCTTGTCTTTTTTGGCAGCATCGCGCGCGCCGTGGCACCCATCGCACAGGCGCTCGGCATGAAGGTGCTGGTGTGGGCACCGACCAAGAGCGCAGAAGAGCTTGCCGCCGCCGGCTGCGTCAAAACGCAGACGCTCGACGAGCTGCTCGGTGCCTCCGATATCGTCAGTCTGCACTGCCCGCTGATTCCCGAGACCGAGAGTCTCATTGGCGAGCGTGAGCTTGCACTTATGAAACCCACGGCGTTTTTGATCAACACGGCCCGCGGACCCATTGTGAATGAGAATGCCTTGGTCGCCGCACTAGACGAGGGCATCGCCAGCGGTGGCACGCGCGGCATCTGCGGCGCCGCACTTGACGTGCTTGCCGACGAAACCGAACCCAACCAGGCCTTGATCGCCCACCCACGCTGCATCGTCACACCCCATTGCGCCTACAGCACGCAGGAGGCCTACGACACCGTCCGTCGCATGTCGCTGCAAGCTGTGGTCGACAAACTCATCTTTGACCGCAAGCCCCAGCACACCGTTGCCTGAATGCGGTAAAGGGACAGTCCCTTTACCGCATTCGGCATTGCCCTCAAACCGCCACCAACATTTTTCGAGTTGTTCGGCCTTTTCCACTGGCGCCACGCAAGGGTTACTGAAATAACTTGAGCGTTCTTGTCCTATTTTGGGAATATTCTCGCTAATTTACGCATATAGTTCACAGAAGCAAACACTACTGAGAATGTTAATGGTGTCGAGATGGCGTTTTTGGTCAGCGAGAGACCTCCAAGAGACCGCACAACTCGATTTTTGCTGGTGGCCAGGAAGAACAGCCAGCTCATTCGCCCAGATCACCATCTCCCCCTGGGATTGGTGAAAAGGGGTCAAGCTAATCTGCGCCAAGTTGGTGCAAAATTACCTGACCCCCTTTCACCAATCCTTTGACAAAGAGGGCGGCATAGACCTTTTGGTCATGCCGCCCTCTTTGAATGACAAGTTGTCGCCCTGGCCGCCGCGCAGCGTCAACCAAGTTACAGGCCGAGCATAGGCTCCAGAACGAAGAAGTATGCGAGCACCACGATGCCCAGGATGATGCGGTAGACGCCGAAGCACTTGAAGTCGTGACGGCGGACGAAGCCCATGAGCCACTTGATGGCAATGAGCGACACCACAAAGGCGACGACGCAGCCCACGCCCAAGATAGCGACCTCGTTGGTGCCGAAAGTACCACCCTTAATAAAGTACTTGACCAGCTTGAGCGCACTTGCGCCAAACATAACGGGAATAGCCAGGAAGAACGTGAACTTAGACGCCACCGAGCGCGTGCAGCCCAGCAGCAGGCCGCCGATGATGGTGGAGCCGGAGCGCGATGTGCCCGGAATCAGCGAAAGTACCTGGAAGCAACCGATACCCAGCGCGGTCTTCCAGCTCAGATCTTCGAGCGTAGTGATGGAGCCAAAGTCCAGGCTATTGTCATCGTCTGCAGCGGCAGTCGCAGCGGGCGCGGCAAAATGCGCACCAGCGGGGCGTCCGCCCGCCACCACCGCACGCGAACCAAACGAACCGGCAAGAGCGGCCTGGTCGCGCTTGTTCGCGCGCCAGTTCTCGATCACGATAAACAGCACGCCGTACACAATGAGCGCCAGCGCCACGACGGGAGCATTGTAGAAATGCTCTTCCATCCAGTCGTTGAGCGGCAGACCGATCGCCGCGGCGGGAATGCAGCCGAGCACAATCTTGCCCCACAGCACCCAGGTGTCGCGACGGCCCTCCTTGCCCTTGCTGGGAGAAAACGGGTTAAGGTCGTAGAAGAACAGGACGCAGACGGCCAAAATGGCGCCAAGCTGAATCACGACCAGGAACATATTCCAGAACGTCTCGCTCACGTTCATCTTGACGAACTCGTCCACCAAGATCATGTGACCCGTCGACGAAACGGGCAGCCATTCGGTGATGCCCTCGACCAGGCCCATGAAAGCAGATTTTAGAAGCTCGATAATATCCAAAGGGACCCCCTCGTTAGACACCCGCCGGTAGATGTTCTGCGGACGATGCGGACGATGTCCCATTATCAACCGTTGGCGGTGCGACCGCGCCTGCCCTTACCAAAAAACTCGCCCGTTCACAGAATTGCGAGCGGTCAAACCGAAATCCTTGGGTATAACTGCGACAAGGTAAAGTGTCCGGCGGTCAACGCACCCGCGCCCGCCCGACGCACGAGCCCCGCGCCCGTGCGATAGACCAAGGAGGAAACCATGAACGAGGGCTACACCAAGGTATTTGTTTCACTCGACGGTACTGAGCAGCAGGATTTTGTGCTCGCACGCGCCATCAAGGTCGCCGCGAACAACGGCGCTAAGCTGATCATCGGCCACGTCATCGACTCCACCGCGCTCGAGAGCGCCGGTTCCTATCCGGTCGATCTGGTCAACGGCCTAGAAGAGGCATTTAAGAACTCCATCGCCAAGCAGCTCGAAGAGGCCAAGGCCAATCCCGACATTCCCGAGGTCGAGGTCATGATTCGCGCCGGCCGTATTCGCGAGACGCTCAAAGACGAGATGCTCGACGTGGTCAAGCCCGACCTGGTGCTCTGCGGCGCACGCGGCCTGTCCTCGATCAAGTATGCACTCCTGGGCTCGATTTCGACGTTCCTGCTACGCAACACCGACTGCGACATTCTGGTCGTGAAGTAGCGTTGCTCCCACCGGCCGCGGGGCCTGCGGGGTTTCCACGGGCACGTCCTCGCCGCGTTGCGGCTGCGGGATGTCGGCTTAGATAACCCCTCCCGGCCTTGCACCTTCGTCACCGTACTTCAGCGAGTTGGCTGATAAGAAAGATGGCGTGCCGCCCCGATTGGGGCGGCACGTTTTTGTTATGACACGTTGTTTGTTATGGGGGATTCATTTGAGCCTCATAGCTATGTTCATGTTCGGGAACATTGCGCCAGTTGCTTCAGCTATATTCCCGAACGTGAACATAGCCCAGAGAAAAACAGCAAGAGCGCGCCTACTCGAAATATTGGAATTTGTTCGTTGAGAAGGCGAAGGTTACGGTGAAGCCTTCGCCGGAGTCGGATGCCGCGGTGACGTCGATGCCCATCTTGGAGCACAGACGCGCCACCAGGTAGAGGCCAATGCCCGTTGCGCGCTTGGTGGTGCGACCGTTGTCGCCGGTAAAGCCCTTCTCGAACACGCGGGGCAGATCTGCCGCGCTCACGCCACAGCCGTTGTCGGCAACGATAAGCTCGATGTGTTCGCTTGCCAGGCCCTCGTCCAACAACGCACCCGAAAACACGATCTTTGCGCCGTCCTCACGCGCATATTTTATGCTGTTCTGAATGAGCTGGCCCAAAATAAACTCGAGCCATTTCTCGTCGGTAAAGACCTCAAAGTCGAGGTTCTCGCACACCGGGGCCACGTGCGCCGCGATGAGCTCACGCGCGTTGGCTTTTATCGCACCCGTCACCAAGGTCTTGAGATCCCAGCGGCGAATCAGGTAGTCGTGCGCCACGACTTCCGAGCGCGCGTAGTACAGCGCCTGGTCGATATAGCGCTCCATACGAGCCAGCTCACGGCCCAGGTCATCCACGCGCGACAGGTCGTCTTCGCTGCCGTCCAGGTTTTCCAAAATCAGGTGAGCCGCCGCCAGGGGCAGCTTGGCCTCGTGGACCCAGCTCTCGATATAGTCGCGATAGTCATCGGTCTGACGCCGGCCTTCGGCAACCTCGTCGCAGGCAGCTTTGCCCACCCGTCGTAAAACCTCGTACTCCAGCTCGCCCTCGGCATAGGTTGGGCATTGCACCATCTCTTGCACCCATGCGGGGCTCTCCAGCTCCTCGGCCGCGCGCTCCAGCTGACGCAGAAAACGGCGGCGACGCGCGTACTCGATCACAATGCCCAGCATGCCAAAGATCAAGGACACGCCGACCGCCACGACCACGATAGAAACGGGTGCGCCGCCGACCATCAGCACAAAGCAGCTCAGCAGCACGCCGCACGTCCACACGGCGACGGGAAGCAGCGCGTCTTTAAAGAATTTGGCAAACGACATGACCGGCACCTAGACAGAATAGCCCTGGCCGCGGTGCGTGGTCAGATACCCCTTGATACCGATTTTTTCGAGCGTGGTGCGCAGGCGGTTGATGTTGACGGTGAGCGTATTGTCGTCCACGAAGGCATCGGAGTCCCACAGGCCCTGCATGATAGCCGAGCGCGAAACGATCTTGCCCGCGCGGCTCAGAAGCAGTGAGAGGATACGCAGTTCGTTTTTGGTGAGCTCGGTACTGTCGCCGGATGCCGTATTGCTGGCTATGGAGCGGGCGAGATCGAGCTCCAGCCCCTTATGGACGAGCGTGCTGCGCTCGCCCGCCGTCGCGGTGCGACGCAGCAAGGCATTGATGCGCGCCATGAGCACGCGCGCGCTATAGGGCTTGGAAACGAAATCGTCCGCGCCGAGCGTCATAGCCATGACCTCGTCGATCTCGGTCGTGCGCGACGTGAGGACGATGATGGGGACCTCGGATTCGTGACGGACTTCGTGGCAGATATGCTGGCCGTCCTTGACGGGAAGCGTGAGGTCGAGCAGCACCAGGTCGGGCGCGGCAGCGAGAATATCGCGCGAGACGTGCTCAAACGATTCGCATGCCTCGACCTCAAAACCGGCACGGGCAAGGATATCGGCAAGCTCGCGACGAATGGGCTCGTCGTCCTCAACGATATAGATCAGCGCCATGGATTCCGCTCCCCTCTTGGTTGTCTTGCCACCATTATGGCTGCGAAACTGCAGGTGTGCACCGCGCTCGGTGCCAAGGTGACAGAACTGTTCGCGAGCGGGGGCGTTTTGTCCGCCTCGCACTCGCAGCGGTGGCGGGGATCAAAATGATTCTTTAATCCCCGTCCCAAAATAATCATTTAGCGGCGGGCGCGGAGCTTTTCGTAGCCTTCGGCGAAGAAGGCGACTGTGGCGGCGTCGGACTCGGCGGCGTCCGTCTCGGTTGCGGGAACCACACCGTGCTCGTCACTCACCAGGAACAGCGCGCCCTTAAGCTGCGCGGGAATATCCACGCGCGTGACCGGGATGCCCTTGGTCTGGGCCAGCTGCTCGATGAGCGTCGCCGTTCCGCACAGGCACTCATCCGCCGGCGCCACAAAGGCCAGCTCACCGTTGTTGACGGCGGCGAGCAGCTCGGGCGCCACGCCGGTCTCGTCGGCCTCGGAGCGGGCCTCGGCGGAGCGGGCACGCAGCGCCTTGGCCGACGTGTCGGCCAGCGGCTCGTACTCACCCACCGTCATGGCGGCATTGCCGTTGATGTCGATCACCAGCATGAGCACGCCGTCGCGGGCGGTGTAGTCGCCCTCGGCAAGCGACCACTCAACGTGCTGCTTGGCCCAGCTGAGCATGTTATGGGTAAGCGGCTCGCCCTGCACCAGACGCTCAGACAACGCGCGGATGTGACGATTGAGCATGGGTACCTTTTTGTTGGACATGCGCCAACGGCAGATGAGCGCGGGCTTGTCGAGCGTAAACTTCTCGACCGCCTCCTGATTGGCGCAAAAGTCCTCGTACGCACGCTGATCCTCGGCATTGCCAAACAGCTCGGCATCATCAATCTGGGGCATGGTTGTACCTTTCGTGTTAGTCATTCCGTCCTCTTATACCAAAAAGACGGCCCTCCAAACGGAGCGACCGTCTTTTGCAGAGATTATTTTGACGATATGGCCCGGCAATCAATCAGCTTAATGGGATAGAACAACATCCCATTAAGGGTTTTCCAAGTGCCCGAGATTGCCCCGAAAGAGGAGCGCCGCGTACTAAATGTACGCAAGCGACGGTTTGAGGGGCAAGATCGGGTGCTTGGGAAAGCCCTAGCTCCGCAAATTGTCCGGCTCGGCACCAGCGTAGAACAGCTGCAAGCCAAGAGGATTCGTGAACTCGTTGGCCGACGCCGTCGTCCGCGCCATCTCAAACGAGGCTGACGCCGAGTCGAACCCCGTGCAGCTCCAACCGGCAAGGCCCAGCACGAGCCCCGCACCGATCATGACAGCCGCCACGAGGTGCACGAGATTCCAAGTGGGATGCATGGAACCCCACTCCCACCGGGGCACCTCGGAGCGAACGAAGGGGGACGCGACGGCGCGAGCGCACCAGACGATTGCCCTGACCAGCAACTTCGAAGCGGCAACGGCCAGATGGATGCCGAACACCCCCACGCCAGCAACGGCGACGCCACAGCCAAGCCCCATCAGCGCGCCGGCAACGCTCCCCGCCTTGACGCCCGCCACAAGGTACAGGAGGCCGATGGGAGCCCCGAGCAACATCGACGCGGCAATAGCCCATACAGCCACAAGCAGACCGAAGAGGCCTATGAAGCATCCGATGACCGCCATGATCACGCCGAGGGTCAGGGGGATCCACACGGGCGAACCGATCACGGCGGCCACGATGAACGCCACAAACCACGACCTCGGGGTCTTGGGTGACCTGAGCCGCGCCGCCGCCCGCGGGACGGCGGGCATCTCGGAGATGATGCGCGCCGCGGCCTCCGCCGGGGGCTCGAGCGACCCAACGGCCTCCTCCTCGGAGACACCCGCCTCGACGCGATCGTCGACCATCTCCTCGTAGAAGGAGACGGCACGATCAACCTCGTCCTTTGAGAACGCGGCAAGCCCCGCCCTCAGCTCGGAGAGATACTCGTCCTTCGTCATGATTGCTTCCTCGTTCCATCAGTCGTGATTGCCGTCTCGATGTAGTCGTAGACCGCCCGGACCTCTGCGCGCTCCGCCCGGAACCGCTCGAGCGCCTCGCGCCCAGCCTCCGTGGCCAGGTAGTACTTGCGGAGCCTCCCGTTGTGCTCAGACGAGCGAACGGATACCTGACCGGCCCTCTCAAGGCGCTTGAGCACCGGGTAGAGCGTCGACTCCGTGAGCCCCAGCGCCTGGGGCACGTTACGGATGATCTCGTAGCCGTACGACTCGCCCCCGCATACCGAGGCAAGCACGCACGCCTCCACGAAGCCGCGCTTCATCTGCGGGTCCATCGCGTCACCTCATCTCATTCGCTGTAATACCCGTCGCTGTCTTATACTATGCGTTATGTAGTGTGTTGTGTCAACAGGTATATGAGATAGATGAAGGTCATTAGCTGATTGGGACGCGAACTCTCCCGGGGTCGGAAGACGCTGCCCCTACCCCGCTGGGAGCTCGAAGGTGAAGGTCGTGAGGCGGCCGGGGTCGCTCTCGCAGGAGATGGAGCCGCCGAGGGCCTCGGCGCGGCGTCGGGCGATGGAGAGGCCGAGGCCGTAGCCCTCCGCGCCCGAGCCGCCCTCGTCGGCGTACTTGACCGCGTTGGCGAGCAGCTCGCCCAGCACGGCCGAGAGGTCGCCCACAGCGCTACGGCAGCCGCTCCTCCGTCTCATCCAACCAGTCGCGCACGACGCCGAGGGCAAGCGGGAGGTTTCCGACCTGGCAGTGCTCCGCCGCGTGCTCGGCATCGGTGAAGACGCGCGTCGTCACGCTGTTGGCGTTCACGAGCTCGCGCGCCACCTGGCCGAGCCGCCGAAGCGGCACGTACTGGTCGCGCTCGCCCGCGAAGAGCAGCACGTCCTGCCGCACGAGCGGGCCCAGGCCCGCGAAGCTCCAGCGCTCGAGCTCGTAGAGCAGCTCGTGCGGGCTGTCCGTCCCCGTGATGGCCAGGGCCTGCTGTAGCTTCCATGCCATGTCGTGGTCACGCGCCGCGAGGCGGCTAACGGCAGCATCGAGTACGCCTGAGGCGCGGCACCACACGAGGGACTCGAGCGCGACGCCCGCGGGCCGGGGCAGGCGGATCTCCAGCGCGTCAAACATCCGATAGAACACGTCCATCGCCACGGCGCGCGTGATGCGCGGCTCGAACGCCGCCGCACGCATCACGAGCAGCCCGCCGAGCGACATCCCCATCGCGGCGCAGCGCTCGATCTCCAGCGCGTCAAGCACTGCCCCCACGGGGCGCTCCCAAGCGAGCGGCATGGCGAGGCCGCGCATGAGCGCCGTCCCCTGGCCGGGCCCGTCGAAGATGACGACGTCGCGCCCGCAGTCGCCCAGCGCGCGCAACCAGCCCGCCATCTCCTCCGTATAGCTGTCGAACCCGCCGAACAGCAGGAGCGGCTCCGCCGAGTGCTCGGCGGCGGTGCGGATTCGTAAGGCGGGCAGGCTCGACCCCGCGTAGGGGACTTCCAGGCGCTCCAGCTCGGGGCCGTCCCACCCGGCGTAGAACTCGCGGCGGAACCCCGCGACGGCCGTGCGCTTCGTCTCGGAGTCAAGCGGCTCGTAGAACGCCGCAGCGCCCCAGTAGCCCGAGGCGACGACGTGGTCGCCGGCTACCTCGCGCCGGCGGGCAAGCTCCGACCAACAGGGGTACCAGTCCCCGGCGGTGCGGAGCTGGGGGATGACCTCGGCGAGGTCGCCTTTGACCGATGGGTCGAGCTCGGGGTGGGTGAAGCGGTTGAGCTGCAGATCGAACTGCTCATCCCCGGTGTATGCGTGGAACATGATGCCTCCCGGCGGTTTCGGTTTCGGGGAGATTCTCGTGCCGGGGTGCCATGCTGGCCACAAGCAGTATCGTATGGGATGTAGGGTATCGGACAGTTTGTCCGAAATTGGTTGGAATGGGGGCTAGGCGTGGGAGACCTAAGGACGGAGAAGTCGGAGGAGGCCATCCGCGCAGCATTTTTCGAGCTCGTGCGCGAGCGTGGATTCGAGCGCGTGACGGTCGGTGAGCTGTGCCGCCGCGCCCGCGTGGGACGCTCGACGTTCTACGACCACCACGAGGACAAGTATGAGCTGCTCAGCTGCCTGGTCGGGGAGGTCTTGACCCGAGCGCAGGCCATGATGGAGGAACGGTTCGCGGCGGCCTCGGACGTAGCGGCGGTGGTCGGCGGGGCGTACGCGTGGTTTGAGAGCGAGCGCGACGAGTTGTCCTGCCTGCTGACCATCCACGTCCCCGAGGCTGACCTCGCGGCGCAGTTCCGCGCCCTGTTGGAGGAGGGCTTCGAGGAGCGGCTTGTGGGCGGTGGGGGCACCGGGAACGGTACGCCCACCGTGCCCGTCGAGCTGCTCGCCAAGCTCTACGCCTCAAGCGCGCTCACCATGCTCGAGTGGGTGCTTGTGCATGGGAGCGAGGATGGTGCAGCAGCGACGTTCGTCGACGAGGCATGGGCGCGGTTGATGCCGCTGCTCGGGTGACAAAGTGGTCGGGTCGGTTTGTCACGATCAAGTCGAATTGTCACGGAGTTGCTGGAACCAGACGCCGGAAGAAACCAGCCCACTCGCGCTCAACCCGAGGCTACCGCACCGAGTCCCACTGGTCCGCGGTGACGAGGCGACAGACAGTGTCGTGCGACTCGCCCACGAGCGGGTAAGCCACATCCCTCTGTTCGAACGCCGGTGCCATACCGCACTTTTCCATCACCCGACCAGAACCATCGTTCGAGGCGAAGTGCAGGCCCCAAACGGCCGGGGCGCCCAAGGTTCCGAATGCGTACTCGAGCACCGCTCCGAGCGACTCCGTCATGTAGCCCCTGCCCCAGAGGGAGCGACCAATCCAGTAGCCCACCTCGAGCGCACCCTCGCCCGCGAGCCTGCCGAAGTGCTCCCGGAGCTCGGGAGCAGAGTCAAAGCAGTCCAGGAGCTGCGAGCTGAACGGCTTGAGGGCGATGCTGCCGACCGGACCGTCCCCTTCGAACTTCACGATGATCGCCCAGTTGTTCTCAACGGCGAGGACGTCCCGGACGATCCGTGCACTCTCCTCGACGCTCGCGTGCGGAGGCCAGCCGGCGCGAGGGCCGACCAGAGGATCTGACGCGTATCGGAAGACCGACGCTGCCTCCGCGGCATCGTTCACGCGCCACGCCCGCAGCAGCAGGCGAGATGTCTCGATATCCCTCATTGGAAACCTCTGTCTCAGGACCTCAAGAGCGATTGCACGTCTCATCGGCAATTGTAGGGGCGAGCCCAGGCACCTGCCCCCGAGAGCGGCCGCCTACATATCTTCTCAGATTCCGGTCGGACGTCTTCGGCTGCACGTGCACCTTAGATGACAAATCGACCTGACCGGTTTGTCACCTCGCCGGGAGCTCGAAGGTGAAGGTCGTGAGGCGGCCGGGGTCGCTCTCGCAGGAGATGGAGCCGCCGAGGGCCTCGGCGCGGCGTCGGGCGATGGAGAGGCCGAGGCCGTAGCCCTCCGCGCCCGAGCCGCGCGTACGAGCGGCGTCGCCGCGCCAGAGGCGGTCGAAGACGCGGGGCACGTCGGCCGGAGCGATCCCGGGGCCGGTGTTGGACACCGAGACCGCGACGCGCCGCCCGCGGCGGGCGGCGGAGACGGCGACCGACCCGCCCTCGTCGGCGTACTTGACCGCGTTGGCCACGAGCTCACCCAGCCCGGCCGAGAGGTCGCCCCCCGCACACGCGACGACCGTGCCGGGGGCGACCGACGCGGAGAGGGACACCCCGCGCGTCGCGTCGAGCAGCCCGCGCACGAGGCCGTCCATCTCGTCGAGGTCCTGCCTCAGGTAGCCCGTCCAGCGCGCCTGCTCGCCGACGGTGCGGCCGGGGCTCGCCGTGAGGGCGTCGAGCGTGGCCGACATCGAGGCGAGCGGCGTCTTGAGCTCGTGGGAGGCGTCGGCCACGAAGCGCTCCTGGCGCTCCCAGGCCTCGGCCGCCGGGACGAGGGCCCGCGGGGCGGGCGCGCGGCACGCGACGGCGGCGAGCGCGGATCCCGCGAGCCACGCCGCGGCGAGCACGAGGCCGAGCGAGCGCAGCGCGAAGGAGGCCTTGGTCACGTCGACGAGCAGGACGGTGCCGCCCGCGCCGTCCCCGGCGGAGAAGGACTCGGCGCCGGACCCGCCCGCGACGGATCCGGTGTCCAGGCGCTCGAAGCGCCACTCCTGGCCCAGGGCCGTGACGGACCCCGAGGCGGCACCCTCCGGCACGGCGGCGGCCAGGGCGGCGGCGTCCGCGCCGGAAAGGGCCCCCGTCGCGTCGGCAGCCGAGCCGCCCGCCAGCGAGAGGCGCACGACCGGGTAGGGGCCCGCCACCGCCACGGCGGCCGCCCCGTCCCCGGCGAGCGGGGACTCGCCCGCGGCCTGCTGAAGCGCCGCGTCGGCCTCCGAGGCATACCCGCGCGCCGACCAGAGCCACGCGCCGGCCAATGACGCGGCGAGCACGAGGGCCATGAGGGCCGAGGAGGCGAGGGCCATCCGGCGGCGCCGGCGCGCGAGCTCGGGAGGAAGGGCGCGCCGCCCCGCCCGCGCCCTCACCGCGCGCCCCCGGCCGAAGCCGCCCGCAGGGCGTAGCCGGCGCCGCGCACGGTGGCGACCTCCGCTGTGGCCCCCGCCTCGGCGAGGCGCAGGCGCAGGTCGTGCACGAGCACCTCGAGGCGGTTGCCTCCGCCGGCCGTCCCCGGCCCCCAGACGCGGTCGATGAGGTCGCGCTTGGCGACGACGCGCCCGGGCCTCGCCCTGAGCCCGGCGCGCAGCTGGCCCTCGCGCGCCCTGAGCGCGCCGGCGGCGCCCCCCCCCGCGCGCCGCCCGAGCGAAACCCCCCCGAGCTCGCGGCCGAGGGCGCGCAGCGGCCCCGCCTCCTCGATGGCCCGGGGCCGGCGGCAGACGGCCCGGACGCGGGCGAGCAGCTCCTCGGCGTGGAAGGGCTTCACGAGGTAGTCGTCGGCTCCGGCGTCGAGCCCGGCCACCCGGTCGGGCACCGCGTCGCGGGCGGTGACGAGAATCACCGGGGTCGCGTCGCCGGCCTCCCGCATGCCGCGCAGCACGTCAAGGCCGCCCATGACGGGCAGCATGACGTCGAGCAGCACGCAGTCGTAGGCGCCCGCGGCGGCGAGCTCAGCGCCGCGCCCGCCGTCCGTGGCCACGTCGGCCGACCAACCCTCGCCCCTGAGTATCTCGGCGACCGCCTCGGCGAGCCGCCACGCGTCCTCGACCACGAGAACCCTCATGCCTCCCCCTTCCGCTTGGAACCGCGCGCCCGCGATGCTACGCGGGCTCGCTGAGACGGGGCTGAGACGCCCCTCAAAGGTTCGTCTCAGCTTGCCCGCCCATAGTGGCCGCCGTCAACCGAGGCCGAGAGGAAAGGAAGGCGCGGCACATGGAGCACACGATTCGGAAGGGAGGGGCGGCGGCGCGCGGGCATCGGGCCGCCCGCGTCGCGGCGTCGCTCGCGCTGGCCGCGGCCGTCGTCGGCGCCTCGGCGTGGCTGTCCGCCACGCTGCTGTTCCCGGCAAGCGACGCCAGCGCGGCGCCCGACACGAAGGCGGCGAGGAGGGGCTCGCTCACCGAGACGGTGACGGGAACGGGCAAGCTCGCCGCCGCGTCCTCGGCGGCGGTGACGGCGCCCGTGGACGGGACGGTCGCCGAGGTGAAGGTGACCGAGGGCCAGCAGGTCTCCGCCGGCGACGTCCTGTTCACCATCGCGAACCCGCAGCTGGACCAGGACGTCGACGCCGTGCAGGCTGCGCTCACCTCGGCCCAGGCCGACCAGCGCGCCGCGGCGGGCGACCTCAAGCGCGCCAGGGCCGCGGCCAAGGACGGGACCGACGAGTCCGCCGCCGCGCTCGACCAGGCGCGCGCCGCCAGCGAGAAGGCGGACGCCCAGACGACGGCCGCAGAGCAGGCGCTCGAGGCGGCGCGAGCCAAGGCCGACGCCCGCACGGTGCGCGCGCCGGCCGCCGGCACCGTGATGTCGCTCGCGGCCTCCCCCGGGACCTCCGTGCAGGCGCAGTCCGGCACGGCCCTCGCCGAGATCGGCGACCTCACCAAGCTCAGGGTCTCCCTCGCCGTCAACGAGGTGGACGTTCCGAAGGTGGCCGTGGGCCAGAAGGCGGAGGTGACGTTCCCCGCCGTCGACGGACTCAAGCTCGAGGGCACGGTGACGGACGTGGCGACGCAGGCGACGGCGGGCAAAGACTCGGGCTCGGTCGTCACCTACGACGTAGGGCTCGTCATCGACGCCCCCGACCCGCGCCTCAAGCCCGGCATGAGCGCGATCGCCGACATCGCCGCCCAGACGCTGGAGGACGCCCTCGTCGTCCCCGCCGGCGCCGTCAGGACGGACGCGGACGGCAACCAGACCGTCGAGGTGTGGGTGCCCGGCAGGGATGGCGCCGAGGGCAGGACCGAGATACGCAAGGTCAAGATCCTCCTGAAGACCGACGACGGCGCGGCCGTCGAGGGCGACCTGGCGGAGGGCGACCAGGTGGTCACCTCGGCCGCAGCGAGGGGAGGCGAGTGAGGTGGCGCGCATGAGCGACTCCCCTGCCGCGCCGGGGGCCGTCCCCGCCATCGAGGCCCGCGGCCTGACGCGCACCTACGAGAGCGCCGCCGGGCCCGTCCGGGCGCTGCGCGGGGCGGACCTCAGGGTCATGCCCGGCGAGTTCGTGGCCATCATGGGGCCCTCGGGCTCGGGCAAGTCCACCCTCATGAACGTGCTGGGGCTGCTCGACCGCGCCGACGCGGGCACCTACCTGCTGGAGGGCACAGACGTGTCATCGATGCCGGACGCGGAGCTCGCCCGGGTGCGCGCCGGGCGCATCGGCTTCGTGTTCCAGAGCTTCAACCTCCTGGCGCGAGAGACCGTCCTCGACAACGTCTGCCTGCCGCTCGCCTACGCCGGGGCGCCCCGGCGGGAGCGGCGGGAGCGAGCGATGGCCGCTATCGGGGCGGCGGGCCTGCCCGAGGGCTACGCCGACCATCTCGCCCGCGAGCTCTCGGGCGGCCAGATGCAGCGCGTCGCCATCGCGCGGGCCCTCGTGGCCGACCCGGCCATCGTGCTCGCCGACGAGCCGACGGGCAACCTCGACTCGGCCACGGGAGACGCCGTCATGCGCACGTTCCAGGCGCTCTCCGTCGCCGGCCGCACCGTCGTGCTCATCACGCACGACGCGGGCGTGGCGGCGCGGGCCGGGCGGGCCCTCACCCTGCGCGACGGCCTGCTCTCCGAGGGGCTCAGGGGCGCGGACAGCTGCGCGGATGGCAGGGAGGCGCTTCGGGCGCTGCCCTCGCCGGCGGCGGAAGGGGGCCCGCGATGAGGTCCGCGGACTTCTGCCGCGAGTCGGTGCGAGCGCTCGCCCACAACAGGGGCCGCACCGCGCTCACGGCCCTCGGCGTGGTGATCGGCATCGCCGCGGTCATCGCCATGACGGCGCTCGTCACGGGCGTGCGCTCCGCCATGGCCGAGCGCCTCGGGCTCTCGCAGGCGCGCGCGGCATCGATCACCTACGCGGGCGCCGACGCCCTGGGGCTCACCGAGGCCGACGTGGCCGCCCTGCGCGCGGCCGTGCCAGGCTTCGAGATCCTCTCGGGCTCGGTGTCCACAACGGCGGCCGCCACCTGGGGCACCGAGGCCGTGAAGGACATGGGCGTGCTCGGGGTCTCGCCGGACTGGTTCGACGCCGCCTCGGCGAGGCTCGCCGCGGGCAGGCTCCTCGACGTCGCGGACGGGGAGTCGGCCTCGCGCGTCGTGGTGCTCACCGACGGCCTGCTCCGCCAGCTGGAGGGCGAGTCGGCCAACCCAGCCTCGGCCGTGGGGAGGCGCGTCACCATCGCGGGCACGCCCTTCGAGGTCGTGGGCGTGCTCGCCGACGCCGGCGCGGCCTCGGGGCTCTCCTCGGCGATCATGCCCGTCCGCACCCTGCGCCAGCGCGTGGGGTCGCCCGACGGTGCCGACCTCTACACCTCCGTCCTCGCGTTCGCGCGGGAGGGCGAGGACGTCGACGAGCTCGCCCGCGAGGCCGCGAGCACCATCGAGGCGCGCAAGGGAGGGTCGGGCAAGGCCTCGGTGTGGCCGATGAAGGCGGCCATGGAGCAGTCCGACGCCGTCATGGGCTCGTTCCAGCTGCTGCTCACCTGCGTGGCCGGGGTGTCGCTGCTCGTGGGCGGCATAGGGATCATGAACATGATGCTCACGAGCGTGACGGAGCGCACGCGCGAGATCGGCCTGCGCCGGGCGCTCGGTGCGACGCGCGGCGACGTGGTGGCGCAGTTCCTGCTCGAGGCGGTACTCGTGTGCCTCCTCGGCGGGGCCGCGGGCATGGCCGCGGGCTACGCCGCCGCCTGGGGCTTCGCCGGCATGGCGTCCCAGATGGCGGGCTCCGGGGCGATCACGCCGCAGGTGCCCGCGGCGGTGGCCGGCGGCACCGTGGCGGTGTCGGCCGCGGTCGGGGTGGTCTTCGGGCTCTACCCGGCTTGGCGGGCCGCCAGGCTCTCGCCGGTGGAGGCGCTCAGGCACGGGTAGGCCCCCGAGAGGACGAGCCGGCCGCGGGGCCGGAGGACATATGCAAGGCAATTCGGAATAGGGACCTCATAGAGAGAGGAACGACCATGGAGGAGAAGACGAGGAAGCTCAGCGTGAAGAGGGTCGTCGTGGCGGCGCTAATCGCCCTGGCGCTGGTCGCGGGCGGCATCGCTGCGGGCTGGTTCATCACAAGCCGGGGCGCTGCGGGGTCGGACGGCGGCCAGGTGACCGACTCCCAGTCCGTCGGCGGCGGTCCGGACTCCGGGCAGATGCCGCCCGACGCCAAGCAGGTGCCCGAGGACCAGCTCCAGGGTGACGGGGAGGTGACGTTCTCGAGCTAGGAGCAAAAAACGAGGGAAAGTCCATGGCAACTAAATTGCCATGGACTTTCCCTCTTGAACAAGTAAACAGCCAATATGCAGTGCCGGCTGTCCTCGCTAATTGAATGTGTGCGTCCCCATTTCCAAAACTACATTCCATTCAAATTGAGGCTCGGGCATTCTTCAATAGTTTCCAGGCCAAGAGAGCAGCACCTATCGCTTCTCCAAATTCAGCAAAGTCTAAGGATGATTTCACGATGCAAATCGCCATCGAAGCTGGAAGAAGCCCAGAGCCTATTATTGAAGAAAGACACAGAAACAATAGGAGCATTAAAGCATGCGTGAATTTGTACTGAGCTTTTTGGAGCGAGCTTTTAAGGCGCTCTTCCAAAATAAACTCTTCTCCAAAACTAACTAGGTAACCAGATCCAGCTGCCACAATCAATGCGAACGGCATTGACGAAAAGGCAACGTGATCCGAGACTTCGATTATTTTCAAATAGATGATTGATACAAAGCAATAGATTGACTGCCATAGAGCCCAAGCGATTGGATGAAGCCCCATCTTGGTTCCCCGTTGTTCGCGAATCAGGAATTTTGAAGGCAACCATACGGGAATCCAATATAGAAGCATAGAAGCAACGAGCGCAAAAATGAACCTCAGGATTAAGAAAGGAGAGCAAATTGAAGCCGCCAGTGCAACAACTCCTATCAATAAAAGGAATGCACGAGCGGATCGATCAAATAGCTTTTCTTCAATAAATGGCTTCAGCTTTTTCATTAATACGAGATGCTCCTCTTACGCGAACCCTATTTTTTATAATGGAAGTCTACAGCCCCTAGAATCTGAATACATCAATCGCTGCCGGACAGTCCCCGCGAGGCAACAACATTGAAGAGTAGCTAACGGCTATAGCAGCGGTCTTGGATATCGCCGTCAGCTCAATATGGATATCCAACGCCTACCGCAAGTACAGCTCATACGCTTTGGCATAGCTGCTCGAAGGCTCGAAGGCATCCACCGCCGCCACGATGTCAGCCGATGACGATGCCCACCGCCACACCGGAATCTCATATACCAACGGTGAGAACCCCCGCGGTCACCGTTTCCACGCGTTACGGCGCGGGCAAGACGCTCAACTGGGACGCTGCGCGAACGGGTTTATCGCCTCCTGTTTTATCACGCTCGCCATCGTCTTCTGCATCTTCGTAACCGCGCTTGTGTGAGGTGGCCAAGAGCGTCCGCGAGCTCGAGGCGGCCGGTATGTCGCGAGCTTCAAAGCAATATGACTTCAGGATGCAGCAACGGAAGAGCGGTATAAAAGTATCCGTGATAACCAAATCATCATTCCTCCGAGAAATTAGAATCATTGCCAAAAGCCTTAGGTGTGGAGATTGACATCATGGACATACTTGCCCGCGACGGTCTTTCAGAAGCCGCTCTCAGAACCCTCTCCTATCGAAGCGTATTGGGCATCTCGGGACTGCAGACGAAACTTGGACATCACGGTGTCCGGAAGGGAGTTCGCGGTGGCCTACACGGAGCACGAGAAGGTCGGGTTCGTCGAGAGGATGTGGGCCGAGGGCCTGAGGCCCGCCTCCGCCCACAAGGCGTGGAGCTCGCCGACGAGGGCCAGCCTGTTGATGTTCACTAGAAAGTGGTCCGCCTAATCACGTAAAACTGAGCAGCGTGAGCACTGGAAATTGAGCAGCTTGATCATGGGGCCGCGACCCGGGGACCAGGGGCGCGGCCCCCGCCTCAAGGTTTGCCCGGGTGGAGACTTTGGCGAGCACGCCCGGGAAGGACGGAGGAGATGACCTTGCCCCTGGACACCATGGATGACATGCGGTCGACGAACGCCGACGGGGTGCCGAGGGCGGAGATGGGCCGCACGTCGGCAGGAACACCGTGGCGAAGTACGCGGGCATGGAGGACCTGTCGCCCTCCGCGCCGGTCCCCGCCCCGCGGGAGAGGCCCGCACCGGCGGGCCACGAGGAATGGGTCGCCTCGGTCCTGGGGGCCGACCTCGGCGCCCCGCGCAGGCAGCGACACACCGCCAGGCGGGTCTACGACAGGCTGGTCTCCGAGCGCGGCTGCGAGGGGTCCCACTCGACGGTGCGGCGCTTCGTGGGTGACTGGCGGCTCGCCCGCTCGGCCGGCGCCGGCGAGGGCTGCCTCGAGCTCGAGTGGCCGGTCGGGGCCTGCCAGGCCGACTTCGGCCGCTTCCGGGCCGTCGTCGCCGGGGAGGCCCCCGACCCCCAGCCCCCCGTCGCCGCGCCGCCCCACCCCCGCGACGGGCCGTGCGTCCCCCCGAGGTCCCCGCCCCCCGAGTCCCCGGCCCGCGGCCTCGCCCGGGTCCCCCCCCCCCGGGGACGCGCCCC